>ERZ1034691.795-NODE-795-length-22593-cov-51.244831_pt1 | contig 22593 bp, 17 predicted proteins | sample MGYA00520638_ERZ1034691 | MGnify/ENA primary metagenome ERZ1034691 (study PRJEB33766, sample SAMN09781763) | gut metagenome | biome: gut microbiome | host: Homo sapiens | place: Madagascar | study: EMG produced TPA metagenomics assembly of the PRJNA485056 data...
CTGCCGGAGCGGTGCTTAAGCCGCAAGGCGGGAATTGTGCGGTGTTGCCTTAGTTTTTTTGTAAATGTAAAGCCGATTTTGTTCAGCCTGCCGTATGTTGTCAGCATCGCAAAACAGGCGGCACAGCCACGGGCAGCCGTGTTTGGAGCAGGCGGTGTGCCAAAGGCATTTTTGAATCGTGACATCAAAGCAGCCCCGACCGCAGTGCTGTGTACGTTCCCACCCTGACGCTGCCGAATGATTGAATCAGGAAAGCCCGAACTTGCGCCTGCTGTTCGATTTTCATGGTGTCAGTCTCCCTTGCAGTCCGGCCCTTAACCCCGGCAGCCCGGCTACAAACTTCTCGATTTCTGCGTTCACAAAGGCCGGATTATCGGCATTGGAATTGTGCCCCGCATCCTTGACCCAGGTCAGCGGCAGATGTTCGCCCGCAGCCCACATCGGGTTGTAGCGCTTGGTAGCGCCGGTTTTGTCGTGCTCGCCGCACAGCAGGATGCAGGGGCAGGTGATATCGTACCCAAGGTCTGCCCCAATGGCTCCGGCCAGCATGATGAACCCGTGTTTCATCAGCCCGCAGAACTCATCCCGGCTGTACTGGGCCACCATCTCGCGCATGTTCTGTTGGGCATATTCGGTAATGCCAATGCCCTGCGCAGCGGCATTGCGCAGCATTTTCCAGGGCATGGCGCTGTAAACGGGGGCCATATGGTTCAGCATCCAGAACTCTTTGTCGCTCATGTATTTGCGCTTGAGCGGGGCGGAGTCAATAGAAACAAAGCCGCGCACCTCGCCGGGGTAAGCCTGAATGTACGCCTGTGAAAGATACCCGCCGACCGACTGTCCCACCAGCACCGGTGCGGTGATGCCCTCCGCCTGCAGGATGGCATGCAGCCAGGCGGCCTTTTGCGCCAGGGTGAAGTCCATCACAAAGGGGCGGGATTTGCCGTGGCCGGGGGCATCCCAGGCAAGCAGGTTATAGGTGGATTCAAACGCTTCGACCTGTTTGTCAAACAGGCGGTGATCCGCCGTCAGGCCGGGCAGGAACACCAGCACCGCCCGCCCCGGTTGGAAATCATTCATCCAGTAGTGGATCACGCCGTTTGGCACTGCGTGAGTTTTTTCTGTCATTTTTGGTATCCCTCCCGGTGTGGTTTTCTGGTTCTATTGTAGCATAACTGCGGCGCAAATGCATTGCCGGGCGCAGATTTTATAAGGCAATACCGCATAACTCTAAGTGCCGATACGGCGAGCGAGGTACGGCAGATGCTAAGCCAAAAGCGCAGATAATACTGGATGTCTTATCGAGCATTTTGGCAACGCAGATGCCGTGCCGCAGCCGCCGGAGCGGTGCTTAAGCCGTCAGGTGGGAATTGTGCGGTGTTGCCATAAGGAAAAGCCGGGCGGTGGAGAAACCGCAGGGAAGCGCCGTCTGATTCTTGCGTTTTACTGCAAATTGTGCTATATTTAAAATTCAGGATATCCTAGTGTTTTCCTTGGATATTCGGGATAGGACACAAACGAAATGAGGTAAGTTGGATGGGACTTTGGGCAGACGCAAAAAACATCCGGGACAAGGACCCTGCTGCACGCAATGTGGCGGAGGTCATCATTTTGTACCCCGGTTTCCATGTGCTGGTAACGCACAAAATTGCACATTTTTTGTACTGTCACAAGTGTTTCTTCCTGGCGCGCCTCATCAGCCAGCTGGCCCGCCACCTGACCGGCATCGAGATCCACCCCGGTGCCAAGATCGGCAACCGGCTGTTCATTGACCACGGTATGGGCATCGTGTTCGGCGAAACGACAGAAATCGGTGATAACTGCACCATCTACCACGGCGTTACCCTGGGCGGCACCGGCAAGGATTCCGGCAAGCGCCACCCCACATTGGGCAATAACGTGCTGATCGGTGCCGGTGCCAAGGTGCTTGGCCCGGTGTATATCGGGGATAATGTCCGTGTCGGCGCGGGCAGTGTGGTGCTCAAAAATCTGCCGGCCAATACCACCGCGGTCGGTGTTCCGGCCGAAGTGGTCCGCGTGCGCGGCAGCCAATCCTGCCCGGCGGACGACCTGGACCAGCAGGCGCTGCCCGATGTACTCAGCAACCGCATCAGCGCACTGGAAGCCCGCTTGAGCCGCATGGAAGCCGCCATGCAGGGCGAGTACCCGCCCGACAAACCGCGTTTTGCCGCCCCGGAAACGGACGGTGTACCGCCGCAGGATCCGCATACAGAAGAATAATTCAGAAGAATTTCAAGCTCTCTGCCCCACTTTGGGGGAGAGAGTTTTTTACTTTGCCGCAATTTTTCTGCTTTTTATTTGGGCAGGTGCTACCCAAATGCGGTATTATCTGCTATAATAAACGTGATTTTGATAATAAAGAGGGGTGCCTGTCATGAAAGCTGTTATCACTGTTATCGGCCACGATACCGTGGGTGTTGTTGCCCGCGTAAGTGCCGTGTGTGCCGAGCTGAACATCAACATTGAGGATATTACCCAGAGTATCCTGCAGGATATGTTCTGCATGATTATGCTGGTGGATATCTCTGCCTGCGCAAGCGAACCGGCCGAAATCCGCGCCCGTTTTGACACATTGGGCCAGGAGATGGGAATGCAGGTCACTGTGACTCGGCAGGAAGTCTTTGACGCGATGCACAAGGTATAAGGGGGCACACGATGAAAATTCTGAACAGCGGCGATATCTTGGAAACCATCGAGATGCTGACCGCAGAAAACCTTGATGTGCGTACCGTTACCATGGGCATCAGCCTGTTGGACTGCATTGATCCCGATGGCAAAAAAGCCTGTGAGAAGATCTATAACAAAATCACCCGTCTGGCGGGGAACCTGGTTCCCGTTGTCAACAAGATCAGCGCGGACTATGGCATTCCCATTGTCAACAAGCGCATCAGCGTAACGCCCATCGCCATGCTGCTGGGCGCTGCACCGGACGCCGACCCTGTGTGGTTTGCCAAAACGCTGGATGCCGCTGCCAAGGCGGTCGGCGTCAACTTTATCGGCGGTTACGGTGCTTTGGTGCATAAAGGTTTTTCCGCCGGCGATGTGAGTTTGATCGAAAGCATTCCCCGTGCACTGGCCGAAACCGACCTGGTCTGCTCCAGCGTCAACATCGGTTCCACCAAATCCGGCATCAATATGGACGCCGTTGGCCTGATGGGCCGCGTGGTGCGCCAGACCGCCGAGCTGACCAAAGATAACATGTGCATGGGCGATGCCAAACTGGTGGTTTTCTGCAATGCACCCGAAGATAACCCGTTCATGGCCGGTGCTTTCCACGGCCCCGGCGAGCCGGACTGCGAGATCCATGTCGGCGTTTCCGGCCCCGGTGCGGTGCGCGCCGCTCTGGCCAAGCTGCCCAAGGATGCCCCGATGGATCAGGTGGCAGAGCTTGTCAAGCGCACGGCGTTCAAGATCACCCGTCTGGGCCAGCTGGTGGCCAACCTGGCCAGCGAACAGCTGGGTGTGCCCGCAGGCATCATTGATCTGTCCTTGGCGCCGACCCCGGCTATTGGCGATAGTGTTGCCAACATTCTGGAAGAAATGGGTCTGGAAAGCTGCGGCTGCTGCGGCACCACCGCCTGCCTTGCCATGCTGAACGACGCCGTGAAAAAAGGCGGCGTAATGGCATCCAACCATGTGGGCGGCCTGTCCGGCGCATTCATCCCGGTATCTGAGGATGACGGCATGATCAAGGCAGCCGAATGCGGCAGCCTGACGCTGGAAAAGCTGGAAGCCATGACCGCCGTCTGCTCCGTTGGCATTGACATGGTGGTTATCCCCGGCGATACCACCGCCGAGGTCATCAGCGGTCTGATTGCAGACGAAGCCGCCATCGGCATGGTCAACAGCAAGACCACCGCTGTGCGCGTGATTCCCGCCATTGGCCACAAGGCCGGCGATGTTCTGGACTTTGGCGGCCTGCTGGGCCACGCCCCCATCATGCCCATCAGCCAGTACAGCCCCGCCGTTATGATCCACCGCGGCGGCCGCATCCCCGCACCGATGCAGGCATTGAAGAATTAAAGAATCATTCAATAAATAATATATACAAAAGAGCCATACCGGGCAGAAAAAGCGCCTGGTATGGCTCTTTTATAATTGCATTTGAGCATAATAACGTGCTCTGTAGGGAACGGTCTTGACCGTTCCGGGAACTTTGAAATAGGGAAAATAAAGCAGGAAGCAGGTTTGCCTGCAGCGTCTATTTTATCTGTAGGGGCCGATGCTTGTCATCGGCCCGTTGCCGTTTGCCAAACAACAAACACCGAAATTTGCAAGGTCGCCGCGGGCCGATACAAGCATCGGCCCCTAAAAATCAGGGTAAGGCCATCACAAATTTGCAATAAGGCAAGCGTGCGGCGGGGTGAGGGCACCCCGCCCTACCGCGTGGTAAGGAATAGGTGGTTTGGTACACCCTTCAAATGTGCGATGATTTTTACGCTCGTCCGGGGCGTCGCGCCGCCCCCTACTGTGAGGCAAGGGGTATTACAAATTTTTAGAATAGAAACCAGACAGAACCCCCGGCGGGGTCACTGACCCCGCCCTACAACAGGCTTATAGGTCCATCACACAACCCTGCTTTGCCCCGAATTTCTAACTCCTCATTCCTAATTTCTAATTCCCGATCAAAGCACTCCCTGCTCCATCTTTGCCTTTACCTCAAACAGGTCCTTGCAGCAATCGTCATACAGGCTGCGCATTTCGTCGGTTACGGGCAAAAGGTCGGGCACCATCACGGTTTCGGCACCGCTGGCGTGGCCGGCGCGGATGCCGTTGTGGCTGTCCTCCAGCACCATGCAGTCATGGATGTCCACCTTAATGCGGCGGGCGGCTTCCAGAAAGATATCCGGCGCGGGTTTGCAGAGCTTGACCTCGTTGCCGCACACGATATCATGGAAATAGCGGGCGGTGCCGGTGGTCTGCAAATTCAGCTCGATCATGGTGCGCGGGCTGGAACTTGCCACAATGCGGGGCATGCCCAGCTCTTCCAGGTAGGCCAGCAATTCTTTCAGGCCGGGCTTGCAGGGCACGCCCTTTTTGATCTGCTCGCCGCCGTATGCCCACACGGCATGCAGCAGTTCCTCGGCTTTGTCGCCGTAATAGCCGGCAATGTACTGGAGCTGGTGCTCCCCGGCCAGGCCGCGGCCATTGGAATAAAACTCCGGCGGCGGGTCCGGCAGGCCCATCTTGCGGCAGCAGGGGCTCCAGAACTGGTCCCAGATGCGCTCCGTGTCAAACATCAGGCCGTCCATATCAAAAATAACGCCTTTTACTTTCGGTGCCATAGTGTGTGATCCCTCTTCTTGTCTTTGCGAATGCTGCCCGGCGCTGTGGCCGGGCGCGGCTTATGCTATTATTGTACCCCATAAAATGGGGTGGTGCAATCAAAAAGTAGTCAAATTTTGCATAAAAGCTGCAAATGTGTGCAGAAAGCGGAAAAATAGCTCTTGTATTTGCCGCTTTAGAGCGTTATAATAATTACAATTTCGCACCACAATCAGGTTTGTGCGAACCTTCATGCGGTGCTGAATAAGGAGAGTAGGAAATAATGTTGGATATCAAAATTGTTCGTACTACTGAACCGAAGGCAAAGCCGCAGGACGAAAGCAAGCTTGGCTTCGGCAAGATTTTTACCGACCATATGTTCCTGATGGACTATACCGCCGGTGAAGGCTGGCATGACGCCCGCGTTGTGCCGTATGCCTCCCTGCCGCTGGACCCCGCTACCGTGGTGTTCCATTACGCACAGGAAATTTTTGAGGGCATGAAGGCCTACCGCACTGCTGACGGCAGTGTGCAGCTGTTCCGCCCCGATTGCAATGCAAAGCGTTTCCAGGATTCTGCTGACCGTCTCTGCATCCCCCAGATCCCGGTTGAGGATTTTGTTCAGGCTGTTGAGACCCTGGTTGACGTTGACCGTGACTGGGTTCCCCACAGCGACGGCGCAAGCCTGTACATCCGCCCGTTCGTGTTTGCAAACGATGTCGGCCTGGGTGTGCATGCTTCCAAGCATTACCTGTTCTGCATCATCTGCGCACCTTCCGGCGCTTACTATGCCGAGGGCCTGGACCCCGTCCGCATCTATGTTGAGGACGAGTACATCCGTGCAGCCCCGGGCCTGACCGGCTTTACCAAGTGCGGCGGCAACTATGCTGCTTCCATCAAGGCTGGCGAGCTGGCCGAGGAAAAGGGCTTCAGCCAGGTTCTGTGGCTGGATGGCGTTGAGAAGAAGTATGTGGAAGAAGTCGGCTCTATGAACATTATGTTCAAGATCGACGGCAAGATCTACACCGCTGCCTGCACCGGCACTGTTCTGCCCGGCGTTACCCGCCGCTCCATCATTGAGCTGCTCAAGGATTGGGGTTACGAGGTTATCGAGGGCAAACTGGCCATTGCTGATGTGATGAAGGCTGCCGAGGAAGGCAAGCTGGAAGAAGTGTTCGGCACCGGCACCGCAGCTGTTGTCAGCCCCGTTAAGGAGCTGGATTGGGAAGGCAAGGTTGCCAACATCAGCGGCGGCAAGATCGGCCCCCTGACCCAGAAGCTGTACGATACCCTGACCGGTATCCAGTGGGGTAAGCTGCCCGATACCAAGGGCTGGACCGTCAAGGTTGAACCGAAGGTCTGATTCGGCCCGGAAGCTATGCTTTTTAGCTGAATAAAAACAACAGCGCACGGAACTGCACAAATTGCAGCCCCGCGCGCTGTTTTGCTTTGTACACCACGCGGAAACACACGGTAAAAATGCACAAAAATACGGTGTATAATTATTGCATGTTGTACACTGAACCCCTTGCATTTTGTGCGGGAATATTGTATTATACTAGCAAGAAGCAAAGGCGCTTTGGAATAGCAGGTCCGCTGCTTCCAAGGCGCATTTTGTTTTTTAATTAAATATTTCCCTAAAAAGAAGAGGTTTGCCAGAGCGCCCCGGATTGAGCTTACGAGCTCATCAGTAGAGGGGTGGGTTATCGTTTTAAGGCAAAAATCGGGGACGCTCTGTTTTTCTCCTTCTTTTTAGTAAAACCCGAACGGGGCAGTGGCCGTTCGGGTTTTATTTTTTGTGTTTTTACTGTGCGGTATATTGGATCACCATGGCCGCGCGGGTTGGCGTGCTGCCGGGGTTATGGTAGGTGTGGCACTGGTCGGCATGGTAATGCAGTACTTCGCCCTGATGCACCAGGCAGCTTGTCTGTGCGGTGCCCAGTCGAACTTCCAGCATACCTTCATACACCAGCACAAACTCCTGCGTGCCGTCTGCATGGGGCTGGCTGGCCGAAAGCGCCCCCGGCGCCAGCACAAGGTCCAGGATTTCAAATGGCCGCCCGGCGCAGGACTGAATGACCGGGTACAGCAAAAAGCGCCCTTCGTCCCCGGTCAGGGGCTGCATGTCGGCTTCCCGAATCAGCTGGGTTTGCGGTTCCGGCTGCTCCATCAGGGAGGTAAAGGATACCTGCAGCCCGGTTGCGATCTTCCATAAGGTGGAAATGGTCGGGCTGGATTCCCCGCGTTCGATCTGCCCCAGCATGCTTTTGCTCACGCCGGTGCGCTCGGCGGCTTCGCCAAGGCTCAGCTGCTTTGCGGCGCGCAGAGCTTTCAGGTTGGCGGCAATCACAAGGTTCATATCAGGCTGTGTTTCCATGGCGTGCTCCTTACTTTTGGGGAACCATGCGCGGCTCCCCAAACATCGTTACCACACTTATACCACACTCCGCCACCGTATGGCAAGTGATTTTGCCCTGCACGCAAAGCGGCTTTTGGTTATTAGGCACAGCCGCACGGCGGCAAAAGAATCTTTTGTATTTGCGGCAATTTGCAAAACTGCGTTGACAACCACCCCCGTGCGTGCTATTTTAGCATCATCGAGTGCGTTATGACGCACAGGTGAGACACAGAGAGGGTGGACGTTATGCTGACACAGCGTATTGAAAAGATCCGGCAGAATTATGTACATGCAAAACCGCAGATTTCCTGCGAGCGTGCGGCAATCTGGACGCAGTCCTACCGCAAAACGGCGGGCAAACCGGTGTGTATCCGCAGTGCACAGGCATTTTATGACTGTTGTGCCCAGCTTGGCGTGCATATTTTTGAGGGCGAGCTGATCGTTGGTGCAATCGGAGAATACCGCAAGTGCGGCATCCTGACACCGGAATTTTCGTGGCAGTGGGTGGACCGCGAGATGGATCACTTTGCCGACCGCCCGCAGGACCCGTACATCATAACGGACGAACAGCGGAAGTTTGTGCGGGAAGAGATATTCCCCTACTGGAAGGGCCGTTCCCTGGAGGAAGCATTTCTGGCACGCCTGCCGGAGGACACCCGCAAGATCGGTGTGGACACCGGCGTGATCGACAGCGACTCCAAATGGCGGCAGGCCGTGGGCGAAGTGACGCCCGACTACCAGGATGTGCTGTTCAAAAAAGGCTTTGGCGGCATTATCAAAGAAGTGGAAGAGCATCTGGCGGCCCTGGATGAAACCAGGCCGGAGGACGAGGAAAAGCGGGAGTTTTACCAGTCGGTTCTGCTGACCTCAAAAGGGATTATCTGCTATGCCAACCGCTATGCGCAGGAAGCTGAACGCCTGGCTGACCAGGAGCCGGACGCTGCCCGCGCGGCGGAACTGCGCACCATTGCGGCTAACTGCCGCTATGTGCCGGAAAACCCACCCCGCAGCTTTTATGAAGCCATGCAGTTTTTGTGGTTTGTGCAGATCGGCGGCATTTTGAGCGAAAACCCACTTTCCCTCAACCCCGGCCGCTTTGACCAGTACATGGACCCCTATTACGAGAAAGACATTGCCGCGGGGGCTATTACCCCGGATTTTGCCCAGGAGCTGGTGGACGCCCTGTGGCTGAAATATTCCGAGTGGGTGTGGACGATCTCGGCCAACACGGCGGACTATTTTGCCGGGTACAACCAGTTCCAGAACCTGACGGTGGGCGGCAAAACCAGAGATGGCCGCGATGGCACCAACCCCGTCACCTTTATGGCAATGAAAGCCACCGAGGAATGCAAGACTCACCAGCCGGGGCTTTCGGTGCGGGTACAGGCGGACTGCCCTAAAGAATTTATGGACGCTGTGACCCACCTTGTCAGCACCGGAACCGGGTTCCCGGCCATCCACAGCGACAGCGTGGGCTACCAGATGCTGCTGAACGCCGGCTACGCGCCGGAGGATGCGCGCGACTGGAACAACTGCGGCTGCGTGGTGCCGCATAACCGTAAAACCGGCGAATGGACGGCAGCGGTCAACATGAACTTTGGCTCGGCACTGGAATACGCGCTGAACCAGGGCGCCAGCCTGATGACCGGCAAAAAGATGGGCCTGGACGAAAAGCCCGCCGCCGAGATGACGAGCTTTGAGGAAGTGAAGGCTGCATTTTACCGCCAGTTTGATAACCTGTGCCGTCATTCTGTGATTTTGACGGTGGAAGCCCAGCGCCTGCACCGGGAGATGGTGCCGCGGCCGTTCCTTTCCTGCTGCAACGAACACTGCCTGGAAACCGGCAGGGACCTGAGCCATGGCGGTGCACAGTATAACATCGGGCCGGTCATTACCGGCATTGGGCTGGCAGTGGTGGCTAACTCGCTGGCCGCCATCCAAAAGCTGGTGTTTGAAGAGCACCGCTGCGATATGGCAACGCTGGCCAAAGCTTTGCAGGCCAACTGGAACGGGTATGAGGAACTGCGCACTGCGGCAAAAGCGGCCCCCAAATACGGCAATGATGATGACCACGTGGACGGCATTGCCCGCGAGATCGCCAACCATTTTTATGATGAGATCCACCAGTACCACGATATTTTCGGCTCGCCGTTCCTGACGGCCTTTATGGGGATTTCCAACTATATTCCCATGGGCCGGGTGCTGGGGGCCACGCCGGATGGCCGCTGTGCGGGCGAACCGTCCAGCGAGGGTGTTTCGCCCTATGTCGGCACCGATGTTTCCACCCCGCTGGCCGCTATGCGCTCCGCCGCTAAACTGAACCAGGATGTCCATTCCGGCGGCACGCTGCTGAACCTGCGGCTGGACCATAACCTGGTGGCAACCAAGCGCGGCCAGGCTAACCTGGGCGCTATGATCCAGACCCTGTTCGCCATGGGGGCGTTCCATGTGCAGTTCAACTGTGTTTCTTCCGAAGTATTGCGGGCCGCACAGAAGAACCCCGATAACTACCGCGACTTGCTGGTGCGCGTGGCTGGGTACTCCACCCAGTTTGTCAACCTTTCGCGCTCAATGCAGGATGCCATCATTGCCCGCACGGAGCACGCAAGCTTTTGAGTTGCGTTGCCAAAGCCAGAGGGGAGGAAAAGCGATGGGCGGTTATCTGATGCAGCTGCAAAACTTTTCGGTCAATGATGGCGAGGGCATCCGCACCATTGTGTTTATGGCGGGCTGCCCGCTGCGCTGCGCGTGGTGCGCCAACCCCGAAGGCCAGACCTGCCGCAACGCCATGACCCACTATGCCGCAGCCGAGGATGTACTGCGCGAGATCCGGCGGCAAAGCATGTTCTACCGCTATTCCGGCGGGGGCGTGACCTTTTCCGGCGGCGAAGCAACGGCGCAGCCGGTGTTTCTGCGGGAAATGGTGGATGCGCTGTATGATGAGGGCTTTAACTTGGCGCTGGAAACCTGCGGTCAGTTTGACTTTGACCGGCTTGCCCCTACGCTGCAAAAGATGGATTTGATCTTTATGGACCTGAAACAGATCAATCCCGAAAAACATAAGCAGTTTACCGGGGTGGATAACCGCCTGATCTTGCAGAATTTGCAGCGCACGGCGGCGCTGGGCGTGCCGCTGGTGGTGCGTATTCCGGCCATTTTGGGCGTGAATGACAGCGAGCAGGATATGCGCGGAGCGTTTGACTTTATCCATACAAACTGCCCCGGCGCAGCGCTGGAGATGCTGCCTTATCACCGCTATGGCGAGCCGAAATACGCGCAGCTGGGGCTTGAAAAGCCCAGCGCATCCTTTGCCACCCCCACAGTGGAACAGCTTGCCGCGTGGCTCAGAATGGCGAAAAATGAGTACCACATCAAAGTGGTATCTTACCAGTAAAAAACAAAAGCAAACGGGCATCATGCCGCGGGATAGGCGACTGTGGTGCCCGTTTTAGTTTGCTAGGGCAATACCGCATAATTCTAAGTGCCGATACGGCGAGCGAGGTGCGGCAGATGCCAAGCCAAAAGCGCAGATAATACTGGATGTCTTATCGAGCATTTTGGCAACGCAGATGCCGTGCCGCAGCTGCCGGAGCGGTGCTTAAGCCGCAAGGCGGGAATTGTGCGGTGTTGCCCTAGTAAACAAAAGCACCGCCAACCCCAGGGGGGCGGGCGGTGCAAAGGGTTATGCGTTATTTGCCGGCCAGCAAAATGCCCAGCACGGCTTTTTCTACATGCAGGCGGTTTTCGGCTTCATCAAAAATCTCGTCTGCGTGGGTTTCAAAAACGTCGGGGGTGATCTCCTCGCCGCGGTGGGCGGGCAGGGGATGCTGCACGATACAGTCCGGCTTGGCCAGCGCCATGCGGGCTGCATCCAGGCAGAAGCCGTTGAAATCCCGGCGGCGGCGCTCGGTTTCGCGCTCCATGCCCATGCTGGTCCACACATCGGTGAACAGCACATCGGCACCGCGGGCGGCTTCGTCCGGGGCGGTGGTCAGCTTAAAGTGGTCGCCATATTCCCGCGCAAAGAAGAGCACATCGGCGGAGGGACGGTAGCCGTTCGGGCAGGCAATGGTAAAGTCCATGCCCATCATCAGGCAGCCCACGATCAGGCTGTTGGCCATGTTGTAGCCATCGCCCACAAAACCGGCTTTCAGCCCGGCCAGTTTGCCCTTGTACTCCCGCACCGTCATCAGGTCAGTCAACACCTGCAGGGGATGGGCGTAATCGGTCATGCCGGAAACTACCGGTACGCCGCTGTACCTGGCCAGGGCGTCCACATCACTCTGCTTAAAGGTGCGGTACACAATAGCATCGTAATAGCGGCCCAGCACGCGGGCGGTATCCTGGATCGGCTCGCCGCGGGCGATCTGCATGTCAGCGGCGCTCAGATAGGTGCCAAGGCCGCCCATCTGGTAGATGCCGACCTCCAGGCTGGTGCGGGTGCGGGTGGAATGCTTGCCAAACATCAGGGCAATGGCCTTGCCCTGCAGATCCTTGGGGTCAGTGCCTGCTTTGTGCAGGCGCTTGTATTCATCGGCGACATCCAGAATGTGGATGATCTCATCGGGGGTCAGGCTGCTTAACTTGAGTAAATGCTCCATGAAAACCCTCCTGATCAGTTACATGGATGAAAGCACGTCATCCAGAATAGCCAGTGCCTTGGCAACGTCTGCTTCGCTCAAAATCAGCGGGGGCAGCAGGCGCAGGCGGGTCTTGGCGGTCAGCACCAGAAGGCCCTTGCGCTCGCAGGCAGCGCGCACATCGGCGGCTTTTACGTCATCGGCAAAGGCAATGCCGACCATCAGGCCCATGCCGCTGACAGATGCGACATGCGGCAGGGAGGCAAGACCCTCCCGTAGCTGGGCGGCGCGGGCGTTGACGTTGCGCATGAATGCATCATCCATGGCGTCCAGCACAGCGCAGCCGCCTGCACAGACGACCGGGTTGCCGCCAAAGGTGGAACCGTGAGAGCTGGGGCCCATGGTATCGGCAACCTTTTTGCTTGCCAGCACGGCACCGATGGGCAGGCCGCCGCCCAGCCCCTTGGCCAGGGTGACGAGATCCGGCTTCAGGCCGAACTGCTCGCAGGCCAAGAAAGTGCCGGTGCGGCCCACGCCGGTCTGTACTTCGTCCACAATAATCAAAATATCGTGGGCGTGGCAGTAGTCGGCAACGCTCTGCACATAGTCGGCGTCCAGCGCAACCACGCCGCCTTCGCCCTGTACCATCTCCATCATAACAGCGCAGACAGAATCATCTACAGCGGCCTTGAATGTGTCAAAATCGTTGGCGGGGATGTAGCCGAAGTTAGCGGGGAAGGGGCCGAAATCCTTGTGGAAAACATCCTGGCCGGTGGCGGTCAGGGTGGCAAGGGTGCGGCCATGGAACGAGTTGACCAGCGTCAGAACTTTGTTGCGATCGGGACCATAGGTGGTCACACTGTATTTGCGGGCGCACTTGATGGCACCTTCGTTGGCTTCGGCACCAGAGTTGCCGAAAAACACCTGGTCAAGCCCGGTGCGGGCGCACAGCCGCTTGGCCAGCTTGCCGCAGGGGGCGGTGTAATACAGGTTGGAAGAATGCTGCAAACGGGTGGCCTGCATGGTAACGGCCTGTACCCAGGCCGGGTGGCAGTAGCCCAGCGCGTTTACGCCAATGCCGGAGGTAAAGTCCAGATAGGCTTTGCCGTCTGCATCATAGGCATACATGCCCTCGCCGTGTTCCAGCACCAGCGGGCTGCGGGCATAGGTGTGCATGATGTATTTCTGGTCACGTTTGATGACTTTTTCGGTATTCATGTTATTCCCTCCTTGGGAGGTCTGGAATGGTTGGCAGCCGAATTATTCAGGAATAAACCTAAAAAATAGGCGAATGAATAACTGTGCCGTAAGTACATGCTATGTACCCACGGCCAGCTTGCACTATTCTTATATTATAATATATTGGAAGTTTTTTCGGTACCTTTTTTTCAAAAAAGGTACAAAATCCCCCGTAAATCCCCGTAAAATTAAATCATCGGTTGCCGCGGCGGTAGAACAGGGTACCGGAACCACGGTCAGAGAACATTTCAAGCAGAACAGAATGAGGAACACGGCCATCAATGATAACAGCCTCATGCACACCCTCATAAATGGCATCGGCCATGCCCTCGATTTTGGGGATCATGCCGCCGGAGATGACGCCATGTGCCTTGTAGCCCTCTATCTCGGAAATCTCCACTTCGGGGATCAGGGTGGATTCATCGTCCTTGTCATACAGCAGGCCGACAATATCCGTCATGGAAACGAACTTTTCGGCGTGCAGGGCAATAGCAATGGCGGCCGCAGCAGTATCGGCGTTGATGTTGTAGGCAATGCCGTTTTCATCCATGCCAACCGTGGCAATGACCGGGATAAAGCCATCGTTGAGCAGGTGCTCAATCAGGGTGGTGTCCACTTTTTCCACGTTGCCCACATAGCCCAGGTCTACATCACTCTTGCGGGAGCAGGTGATGGTGTGGCCGTCCAGACCACACAGGCCAACGCCGCGGCCCTTGAGCAACGCAACCAGATCCTTGTTGACCTGACCGGCCAGAACCTGCTGCACAATGCTCATGGTTTCTTTATCGGTATAACGCAGGCCGTTGACAAACTTGGATTCCTTGCCCACGCGGTTCAGCATCTGGTTGATGGCCGGGCCGCCGCCGTGTACCAGCACAACGCGCACACCCAGCAGGGTCAGGGTGACAAGGTCGTTCATAACGGCCAGTTTCAATTCCTCGTTTACCATGGCATTGCCGCCGTATTTGATCACCAGGGTTTTGCCGTGATATTTCTGGATGTAGGGCGTGGCTTCCGAAAAAAGCAGCGCCATTTCCTCGTTTTTCATAAATCGCTCCCCAAACGTAAAAGTAGCAAGATAAGTTAGGAGTTAGGAGTTGGCGGTGTGCGCTGCGCGCACAAATTAAAAGCTACAAGCCTAAACGAGCCGTTCATTGCTCATTCCTCATTCCTAATTTCTAAGGCAATACCGCATAATTCTAAGTGCCGATACGGCGAGCGAGGTGCGGCAGATGCTAAGCCAAAAGCGCAGATAATACTGGATGTCTTATCGAGCATTTTGGCAACGCAGATGCCGTGCCGCAGCTGCCGGAGCGGTGCTTAAGCCGCAAGGCGGGAATTGTGCGGTGTTGCCCTAATTGCAAAATCAGGTCCGGTAATCGCCGTTGATCTTAACATAGTCATAGGTCAGATCGCAGCCCCAGGCTTTGCCGCTGGCTTCGCCGGTGCCCATATCGACTTTGACCAAAATGTCGTGCTCGCCCAGAACCGCATAGGCTTCGTCCTCGCTGAACGGATGATAGGCGGCATTTTCGCACACAAACACTTCGCCGGCCTTGCTGGCAATGCGCACGCTGACCTTGTCGATGGAAAAATCCCCCGGCGTATAGCCGATGGCGCACAGGATGCGGCCCCAGTTGGCGTCGCGGCCAAACACGGCGGCCTTGAACAGGTTGGAGCAGACAACGCTCTTTGCCACGGCGCGGGCGATCTCGTGGGTGGGGGCGTGGGTCACTTCGCAGGTGATCAGGTGGGTGGCACCCTCGCCGTCAGAAGCATGCAGGGCGCACATATGCTCCGCCACAGCGCCCAGGGCAGCCAGGAATTTGTCATACTCCGGGCCTTCGGTCACAACAGGCTCGTTGCCCGCCAGGCCGGAAGCCAGCAGCAGCAGGGTATCGTTGGTGGAGGTATCCAGGTCAACGCTCATCTGGTTGTAGGTAGTGGGCACAACGGCGCGCAGTGCCTTTTGCAGCAACTCCGGGCTGACGGCAGCATCGGTGGTGTAGAACGCCAGCATGGTGGCCATGTTGGGGGCAATCATGCCGCTGCCCTTGCCGATCGCGCCAAGGCGGCAGGTTTTGCCGGCCAGCTCAAACTCAATGGCGTATTCTTTCTCGTAAGTATCGGTGGTCATAATAGCCTTGGCAGCTTCGCTGCTGCCTTCCGCGCTGGCCAGCAGCCTGGCGGCTGCGGCGGGAATGCCGCGGGCGAACGGGTCAATGGTCATGGGCTGGCCGATAACGCCGGTGGAAGCCGGCAGAACATCCTCGGCTGCAATGCCCAGCTGCTGGGCCACCAGGGCGCAGCACTCATTGGCCAGGTCCACACCGTTGGCGGCGCAGGTGTTGGCGTTGCCACTGTTCACCAGAACAGCCTGTGCGTGGCCGTCCACCAGGTGGGCGCGGTCAACCTTGATGGGGGCGCCATACACCTTGTTGGTGGTGTAAACACCGGCCGCAGCGCAGCGCACATCCGCCTTGATGATGGCCAGATCCAGCTTGTTGGGGTTGGCACGGAACCCGGCATGTACGCCGGAAGCAGAAAAACCCTTGGCGGCACAAACGCCGCCGGGAATGACCTTATAATTTGCCATGTTACTTTTCCTCTTTCCCACAAATAACATCAAAAATCAGAAGAAACGGAACCCACCCGGTAAAGACAGCTGCGGAACGGTCAAGACCGTTCCCTACAAACCACACCAAAGCGGTGCCATGCGGCCAGCAGGCCAGCATACCGGAAAACTCCTAACTCCTACTTCCTAACTCCTAACTTACAATTCCAGCCCTTTCGTTTCCTCCAGCCCCAGCATGATGTTCATGCACTGCACGGCGGCACCGGAGCTGCCTTTGCCAAGGTTGTCCAGCAGGCTGATGAGCAGCATCCGCTTGCCGTCGGGGGAAACGGTGGGGTAAATTTCCAAGGTGTCCTTGCCGGCCAGCGTGTTGGCGGGCAGGAACTTGGGGGCAGTGCCCAAAGCGTGCACCTTGATCATGGTTTCGCCTGCGTAATACTCCTGCAAAGCGGCGGCCAGCTCCTCAGCGCTGTGGCCCACAAGGTCCAGACGCAGGGGAACGGTAACCTCCATGCCGCAGTAGTAATCGTCCACAATGGGGCAGAACACCGGCGGCTCCGCAAGGCCGCAGATCTTCTGCATTTCCGGCAGGTGCTTGTGATCCAGCGTTAAGCCGTAGGGGCGCGGGCTTTCAAAGGCAATGTCGCGCTCCGGGTCACGGTACTGGGCAATGCCGCTTTTGCCTGCGCCGGAATAACCGGAAAGCCCGTGGCAGGTCAGCGGATAATTTGCAGCCAGCAGGCCAAGCTCCACCAGCGGGGCCACCAGCGTGATAAAGCCGGTGGCATAGCAACCCGGAACAGCCACGCGGTTGGCGGTGCGCAGAGCATCCCGTTTGCCATGCAGCTCCGGCAGGCCATACACCCAATCCGGCGCGGTGCGGTGTGCGGTAGAAGTGTCCAGAATACGCACATCGGGGCGCAGCAGGGGCACAACCTCCCTGGCTGCAGCATCCGGCAGGCACAAAAAGCTCAGATCGCTCTGGTTAATCACGGCGGCGCGGGCGTTTACATCCTTGCGGTCGGCTTCGGAAATGTGCAGGATCTCAAATTCATCCCGTGCGGCCAGGCGGTCCGCAATGCGCAGGCCGGTTGTGCCGGAAGAACCATCCACAAAAATTTTATACTTAGCCATCCCAAACAAACCCCTATCTATTACAGCGTTCAGCAGTTGATTTTGCTTTTTACATTCGCGATCTGTTTCAGCACGCTGGCCTGAGTGGGGCCGCCGTAACTGGTGCGGCCCTCGCAGCAGTGCGTCAGGTCAATGGCGTCATAGATGTCCGCCTCAAACAGATCACTGTACTGCTTAAACTCGTCCAGCGTCAGCTCTTCCAGCGTTTTGTCTGCCCGGATGCAGGCACCCACCATGGTGCCGGTGCATTTGTAAGCATCGCGGAACGGCATGCCTTTCTTGGTCAGGTAGTCGGCACAGTCCGTTGCGTTGATAAAGCCCTTGGCGGCGGCGCGGCGCATGTTGGCGGGCAGCGGCGTCATGGTGGCCAGCATCGGGGTGATGGTTTTTAAGCACAGCTCCAAAGTGTCCACCGCGTCAAATACGGCTTCCTTGTCCTCCTGCATGTCCTTGTCGTAGGCGAGGGGGATGCCCTTCATCATAACCAGCAGGGTGTTCAGGTCGCCGTAAACGCGGCCGGTCTTGCCGCGGATCAGCTCGGTCACGTCCGGGTTTTTCTTCTGCGGCATAATGGAAGAACCGGTGGTGAAAGCGTCGTCCAGCTCAATGAACTTGAACTCCCAGCTGCACCACAGGATGATCTCTTCCGACAGGCGGGACAGATGCATCATGCAGGTGGCCATGGCGCTGGTCAGCTCAATGCAGAAATCGCGGTCAGATACGCCATCGATCGAGTTGCCGCAGGGAGCAGCAAAGCCCAGCTCCTGTGCCGTATAAAAACGGTCCAGCGGGTAGGTGGTGCCAGCCAGAGCGCCGGAACCCAACGGGCACTCAGCGTCCATGCGGGCGGTGGCGTCCTGCATGCGGCCCAGGTCGCGCAGCAGCATCCAGGCGTAAGCCATCAGCTGGTGGCCAAAGGTGACCGGCTGGGCACGCTGCAGATGGGTGTAACCGGGCATAACATAGGAAGAAGATTTTTCTGCCTGGTCGCAGATGGTCAGGATCAATTCCTTGATCTGCCCCTGCAAGTGGAGCGATGCTTCCCGCAGGTTCAGGCGGATATCCAGCGCAACCTGGTCGTTGCGGCTGCGGCCGGTGTGCAGCCGCTTGCCAGCATCGCCCACGCGGGCGGTCAGAGTCTGCTCCACAAAGGTGTGCACATCCTCGGCATTGGGGTCAATCTCCAACGCGCCGCTGTGCAGATCGTTCAAAATGGATTGCAGGCCCTTGTGGATATCGTCCACATCCTGCTGGGAGATGATGCCCTGCTTGCCCAGCATAGCAGAGTGTACCATGCTGCCGTGGATATCCTGTTCGATCATCCGCGCATCAAAGCGGATGGAAGAGTTAAAGTCGTTCACGCGGCTGTCCACCGCTTTGCTGGAACGTCCCTGCCAAAGTTGGGGCATAAGAAAACCTCCGGTGTTATTGTAATGAATAGAGAATAATCAAAAATGTTGGTGTGCGCGCCGCGCGCGCAAATAAAATAGATACAGCCTTTTAATGGGGGCTCAGTCTGATGTTTGCTGCGACCTTGGCTTTTTTTGAGCTGTGCCGCAGGCACGGCGGTCTACCATCATGATTCTTTTTCCTTTTTATAGTATATACTGGAACGCCAAAGCCGCCAAGGGGGTCAATGCCTCCCTGGCGGCAGTTTTGTTAATGGAAAAATGCGATTACTTTACTTCCGGCCAGTTCTTTGCCAGCTTGGCGCGCTCAGCAATGGGCAGGCCAAACAGGTTGATAAAGCCGTTTGCATCAAACTGATCGTAATCCTCATCCTCGCCGAAGGAAGCAGTCTGCTCATCGTACAGGGTGAACGGGCTGGTAACACCAGCGTTGATCAGGTTGCCCTTGTACAGCTTCAGTTTCACATCACCGGTAACGGTCTTCTGCAGGTCGTCGGTGAATGCGCTCAGGGCTTCACGCAGCGGGGTGAACCACTTGCCATCGTAAACCAGCTCGCCCATCTTCTGAGCAACGGACTCCTTGAAGTGGAAAGCATCCTTGTCGATGGTGATGGTTTCCAGAACGTTGTGAGCCTTGTACAGGATGGTGCCGGCGGGGGTTTCGTACACGCCGCGGCTCTTCATGCCGACAAGACGGTTCTCAACGATATCCAGCTGGCCAATGCCATTCTCGCCGCCGATCTTGTTCAGGTACTCAATCAGGGCAACACCGTCCATCTCCTTGCCGTCCACAGCGGTGGGAATGCCCTTCTCAAAGTGGATGGTAACATAGGACGGGGTATCCGGTGCCTGCTCCGGGGAAACACCCAGCTCCAGGAAGCCGGGCTTGTTGTACTGCGGCTCCAGAGAGGGCTTTTCGAGGTCCAGACCCTCGTGGCTCAGATGCCACAGGTTCTTGTCCTTGGAGTAGTTGGTCTCACGGTTGATACGCAGGGGAATGTTGTGTGCCTCGGCGTAATCGATCTCTTCGTCACGGCTCTTGATGTCCCACTCACGCCACGGGGCGATGATGGCCATTTCGGGGGCCAGTGCTTTCAGGGTCAGCTCAAAACGAACCTGGTCGTTGCCCTTGCCGGTGCAGCCATGGCAGATGGCATCGGCATTCTCTTTCTTGGCAATCTCAGCCAGTGCCTTTGCGATGCACGGACGAGCATGAGAGGTGCCCAGCAGGTACTCTTCGTACTTGGCATCGGCTTTCAGGCAGGGCCAGATGTAGTTCTCAACGTAATCTTTCTTCAGGTCCAGAACGTACAGCTTGGAAGCGCCGGTCTTGAGGGCCTTTTCTTCCAGGCCGTCCAGCTCAGTGCCCTGGCCAACGTCGCCGGAAACAGCAACAACTTCGCAGTTGTTGTAGTTCTCTTTCAGCCAGGGAATGATGATGGAGGTATCCAGACCGCCGGAGTAAGCCAGAACAACTTTTTTGATGTTTTCCTTTTTCATGATAATGGCTCCTTTATTTTCATGTTACACTTTTGTTTTTCCGCACCGGGCATTCCTCCCGGGCGACTCGTTCGCTCGCTTGTTTGAGTACGCTTTTATTATACGCCATGCGCATTTTCCGTCAATGCGGAAAACCGCCAAACCTTGCCCGCATCTGCCGCGGGATTTCAGTCAGATTGTATGTTTATACAGTATTTTATAAATATATTCTATTTTTATGCAATTCAGACGTATATCTGCTCCGCCGCCCGCACCGTTTCCGTTCCCGCGCTCTTACGCCGTCCCGGAACACCCCTATCTTTCGGCATATCTCCAAAGTTTTTTGTAGGATGTTCCAATTTTATTGCAAATTCGATTTGTTCATGTTATTCTTGTTTTTGGACGATATACCTTTTTTTGCCATGATTTCTTTGCCAGAAATCTTATGAAAGCGAGGGACCCCCATGAAAAAAAGACTAATCAGCCTCCTTCTCGCCGTCGCCATGATGCTGGCGGTGATGCCTGTCTCCGTGTTTGCGGAAGGGGAAAGCACTATACCCTTACATATTAACAGCAATGGCAAACCAGATGTTACAAATATCGAGCCCAATCCCAACGATGCGGGCAAAAAGGTTTATACTGGCACTGGCTGGTCCTATGAGGTTCACCCCAATCAGGATTATCTCTTTCTTGACAAGGGATGTTCGTTTGATTTAACGAATGAATCGGCTGTGAAATGCTACCGCGTTGAAAACTACGGCGAAATTCAGGGCGGTGTATTTGACCCCTGCAATTGGGAAAGTAGTCTTACAGGCAATTTTTATTCTGGTTATGTTGAAAATTTTGGCACCATCAGCGGCGGCGTTTATAACGGCGCTGTTCGATTTGCAAAAGGCAACGACCAGATATCTGATCCCGAAATCAAGGGCGGTATCTTCTGTGGTGACGTCGTATATGGCTCCAGTCCCAATAACCCCGACGACCCTAATACCGATTACACAACGTTTGGCACGATTTCCGGCGGTATTTTTGTGAATGACCCCGGGACTACTACAGGCCATAAGCACGCCATCCATGTCACCAATAGCGGCAAAATCATAAATTTGAAAATCGGCAGCACGGAAACCGCGATGAACAATGTCACAGACCTGTATGTTGTCGGCGATCTTCCCAATGATTTGAAGTTGACGCTGGACGATGGTACTGTGCGCACTGTATTGAAAAGCGAAATTGCAAATGGTGCTTCCACTGACCTTCCGAAGCATATCCCGCTGACCATTACAGAAGAGGGCAAGCCGAAAGTTGACGGCATGGACTCTGCCGCCGGCTATTTTTGCAGTGACGATTGGACATATGATTCCAGCTCGGCCCCTGAGAATCGCTTTCCGATTCACTTGCGTTCCAATTTCTCCGGCCCTGTTGGCCCTTATCCCGTCAAACTCAAAGTCAACAATGAGGGTACTATTACGGATGGTATTTTCGCTGAAGATGTCCTCAATGCTAGCACTATCACGGGCGGTGTGTTCAAGGGAACGGTTTCTTCTTATTCCTCCCAAAGTGGCACCATCCAAGGCGGTATTTTCTTAGGCACTGTCGCCGCCAACCAAAAAATTGAAGGCGGCGTGTTTGTTGGCACTCAGGTGAACGGCGTCCATACGGTGTCGTCTCCGGCTGAGCTTGGCAAAATCAAAACCATTACACTGGGCAATGATACCGTCACGTTGGATGAGCCTGTTGATTCGTTCCACTTTGGCGGTACGCCCACCAACCTGAGCGTCACTCTGGAAGATGGCACCGTGTATAAGAACATCGACACTTCCACAGGTTCTGTTAAATTGGAGCCCAAGCCCGAAGAGCCCAATTATTACACCGTTATCGTCGAGGGCGGCGAAGCCAGAAATGAGCGCGGCGATATTCTGGATTCTGAAGTTGCCTTGACGGCAGGCGAAAAAATCACTCTGAAACTTCTCGATGAAACGCAGGGCGAGATGGTGTTCAGCCATTGGGACGTGAACAATAACGATACCGATTTGGCCGACGAGCTGGCAAAAAAGGGCTTTGATAAGATGGCCCACGAAACCACCTTTACCATGCCCGCCCACAACCTGACCCTCACCGCCAAGTATCGTATGCCGAACGAGGACGCCCCGCAGGACGACTCCTTCCTGATGACGGCGGCGGCCGTCACGGGCGGCGCGGTGCTCACCGGCCTTGTGGTATGGCAGGGGTACAACATTTTCTCGCAGGTGTACCTGAATGCCCACCTGCCCGAAGGTACAGCCATTCCCACCAACCGCCAGCAGTTGGCACTGCTGCTCTGGAACACGGCGGGCCAGCCCGAGGCCAGCGCGGCCAGCTACGTCTTCCCGGACGTCGCCGACCCGGACGTGCAGACTGCCGCCCGCTGGGCCACCGAGCAGGGCCTGCTCAAAGCCCGCAAGGACGGCACCTTCGCCCCGACGGATTCTGTCACTACCGGGCAGGTGTACCGCG
>ERZ1034691.796-NODE-796-length-22590-cov-14.793832_pt1 | contig 22590 bp, 15 predicted proteins | sample MGYA00520638_ERZ1034691 | MGnify/ENA primary metagenome ERZ1034691 (study PRJEB33766, sample SAMN09781763) | gut metagenome | biome: gut microbiome | host: Homo sapiens | place: Madagascar | study: EMG produced TPA metagenomics assembly of the PRJNA485056 data...
AGTATAAGGCAAAATGGAATGGCAGGAAATACATCAAGATAGATACATTTTATGCCAGCAGTCAATTATGTTCTGTTTGCGGGTATCAGAATCCAGATACAAAAGATTTGTCAGTGAGGACATGGATATGTCCGAAATGCGGAGCAGAACATGACAGGGATATCAATGCCGCGAAAAATATACTGACAGAAGGATTAAGACAAATAGCATAAAGAAATATATAGGGCAGGGACTGCCCGAATTAACGCCTGTGGAGATAGTAGGTTACGAGGTCGATGAAGCAGGAAGCCCATTGGCTTAAGACAATGGGTAGTTCACCAATGATAAGGTGGAAAAAAGGACAAAACATCGTTACTGCTCAGGCAGTATCTGAGCACTTTGCTGTATCATACATATCAGTTACCATATTTACCAGATTAAGGTTGACGCTCTATCGTGAATTAAATATAATAAACTTGATTTACTGTGTCTTTTTGGGGAATACCGAAGGCATCTGGAGGAAAAATGAGAAGAAACCTTAATATAAAACAGAGAAAATGGCGGAGCTTTATCTTTGCAACGATTTTTGGTGTGACAGCAGCGGCTGCGGTCATTACGGTAAAACCGTTGGAAAGTTATGCGTATACGGAGACGGCGGGTGTTTTGAATGATGGACCGGTACAGATGCGAAAGACTCCGGTAGATGGGGACAAGATCACATCTTTAGCTGCGGGTACAGCAGTCCGTGTGATAGATGAAGTGGATGGCTCCGATGGAATGAAATGGTACAAGGTACAGATTTCCTATAATGGAATGGCATCCACCGGATATATCAGGTCAGATTTTATCACGCTTTCAACAGAAGATACCTCTTCCGGAAGTGCGATCACAGACAGTTCGGCACAGGGAGCGGTCGGAGTGGTCACGAACACCAATGGCAACGTTTACGTGAGAACCGGAGCAAGCACGGCATATTCGCCGGTGACCATGGTAAAAAGAGACCAGACGGTGAATGTGCTGGGACAGACAACGACGAATGGGACAATCTGGTATAATGTGACGTTTAATAAAGATGGGGTGGATTATGCCGGGTGGATCTGTGGAACATACCTTGCGGTAACAGGACAGACTTCTGCGGACGGATCGCAGGGAGCTGCTACAACAGTGACAGATGAAGAATATGTTGCATCGTTAAAATCAGCAGGATTTCCGGACAGCTATTGTAACTCACTTCTGGCATTGCACCAGAAGTATCCAGACTGGCAGTTCGTTCCGGTACAGACAGGACTGGACTGGAATACCGTCATTGCAAACGAGAGTGTTGTCGGAAGGAATCTGGTGCAGAGTTCTTCCAATGATGCGAGAAAGTCAACGGAGACGGGTGCTTATGACTGGGCGACCAACAAATGGTATGGTTATGACGGAGCAGGCTGGGTAAGTGCCTCCTCCAATTACATAGCATATTGCATGGATCCGAGAAATTACCTGAATGACACGTATATTTTTCAGTTTGAAACGTTAGAATATGCGCCATATCAGAACGTGACAGGAGTTGGAAATATTCTGTCAGGCAGTTTCATGAGTGGAAACTATAGCGATACAGACGGAGCATCGCGAAGCTATGCAGATACTTTCATGGAAGTGGGACAGAACTTGAGTGTCAGTCCTTATCATCTGGCTGCAAGATGTAAGCAGGAGCAGGGAAATAAGGGGACAAGTCCTTTGATCTCTGGCAATTACTCTGGCTATAATGGATATTACAATTACTTTAATATCGGAGCATATACGACATCGTCTGCGTCTGCGACGGTCAACGGATTGATTTATGCGAAAAATAACGACTGGAATTCTATTTATAAATCAATTAATGGTGGAGCTGGTATCGTTGGAAATAATTATGTGAAAAAAGGGCAGAACACCTTATATTTCCAGAAATTTAATGTGGTGAATATGAACAGCATATACTCACATCAGTACATGACAAATGTGCAGGCGGCAATGTCAGAAGGAAAAACAATGAGCACCGCTTATGCGGATAAATCACAGGGATTTATATTCCGTATTCCGGTGTATAGCAATATGCCGGAGTCAGCAGTGACGTTTTCAGACAGTGGTAATCCGAATAACTGGCTCTCTTCTCTCAGCGTAAGCGGATATGGACTGACACCGTCTTTCCAGGCAGCAGTAACCGATTATTCCGTGATCGTTGGAACCGAGGTAAGCTCGATCAATGTAGGTGCTTCGGCAGTTGCACCGAAAGCGGGAGTTTCCGGGGCGGGAACTTATGCATTGAATTATGGAAATAATGCGATCAACGTAACTTGTGTGTCACAGAGCGGTTCGGCAAAAACCTACACGATCAATGTGGTAAGACAGCAGCCGGCAGCAGACAATACCCAGACACCGGAAAGTGGTGGAACAACGGTTGCGGACGGCGTATCCGTTTCTACCTCCTATAAACTGGGAGATACCGTGATCACAGGTATTACACCGGGAACAGGCGCTTCTTCTGTACTTGCCAATATCTCAGCGGGAAGCGGCACGGTCAAAGTGCTGAAAGCAGATGGCACAGAAAATACCGGTGCAGTCGGAACAGGTAATAAAATTGCAGTATATGCAAATGGAACACTGGTGAAGCAGTATGACGTTGTCATTTACGGTGACATCAATGGAGATGGAAAAATCTCTGTGGTCGATCTGGTCATGATGCAGAAACAGATTCTTGGAACATCACAGCTTTCCGGTGCGTATGCAGCGGCTGCGGACATAAGCAGAGATGGAAAAGTTTCCGTAAAAGACCTTGTGCTTTTGCAGAAACATATTATAAATGCAGCACAGATTGAACAGTAACAGGGCTGTGTGGATAGAAAGAGTTATTTTAGTGAGAAAATACAATTTTCACACATAAGAATGGAGAGTAAAATGAAAAAGAAATTAGGTGTGATCATTACACTGTTAACATTATGCATCTGCCTTATGACACCGCAGATGCATGCCAAGGCGGCTTCCGGAAAAACAACGATCGCTGTGTCTGCCAGTTCCCTGAATATCGGACAGACTGTGACGGTAACGGCAAAAGCATTAAGTGCATCCGGGGACAGTGCATATGCCAATATGGTTTTGACCTATGATGCCGGCATTCTGGAGTTTGTGAGCTGTAATGCAACTTATGGCGGTGGCGGCGGAAGTATTTCGGTAGCGAGTGACAGCTTCAGTGTGACATTAAAAGCAATCAGTGCGGGAAAAGCTTCTATTTCGCTTTCTGCTACGGATGGTGTTATTTACGGTACCGAAGAAGAATTGGATTCCATGGCAGGCAGCAGCACTTCTGTAACGGTCAAAAACGAAGCAGCAGGCAGCAATGGAAATGCGGGAAATGGAAGCAGTTCTGGAACAGGAAGTAACAACAATACTGGAAGCAATACGGCAGCTTTATCCGCAGATAATTCCTTAAAGGCACTGACGATTTCACCGGGAACATTGTCTCCGGCTTTTAAGGGAAGCACCACAAAGTACACGGCAACGGTTGATAATTCCGTGACAAGTATTGCAGTGAGTGCAACACCGGTCAATGAAAAGGCAACGATTGAGTCTGTGACTGGAAATACGAATCTTGCAGTTGGGGCAAACGTTGTTCAGATTGTCGTAAAAGCAGAAAATGGTACAACAGCCACTTATAAAATCACTGTGACAAGACAGGCTGCAGGAACCACCGGAAGTGAGACGACAACTACAGGCGGTGAAAACGGAGACAGTGGGAATAGTGACGACGGAAATGATGACAGCGGGGATCCGGGAGACACCGAGGAAGTGGATGCAATGGAAACTCCGGTGCCGGCGGCAGACGTTGTGATCAATAACACAACCTACCATATCGCAGACAATTTTACAGAGGAACAGATTCCGGCTGATTTTACGGAAACAACGGTTAATTTCCGGGGAGCGGAATGCAGAGGTCTGACATTCAACAAGGGAACGATCTCTCTGATCTATCTGGAAACAGACAATGTGGATGCAACAACCGGCAGATTCTTTATTTATGATGAGACAAGGGATGTTGTTTATGACTTTATGAAGTTTACAGCAGGGGAGAGCAGTTATGCGATCCCACTTCTGGCACCGCTCGATTCGGTACTGCCGGAGAGTTATGTGCAGGTATCTCTGCAAATGCCGGAAAATACCGTGATGACCGCTTACCAGCTTCCGGCAGAGGATGGAGAGGAAGCGTCTGATTTCTATATCTTTTATGCAGTAAATCAGGACGGAACCGAAGGCTGGTATCAGTATGATGCGGCAGAGGGTACTTACCAGCGTGTCAATGGAAATATCACCGAGACAGCAGATTCTTCTTCGGATGACCTTGCGGCATTGCAGAGCGAGTATGATGAACTCTCAAAGAAATATAAAGATGCAAAATCCTTTTCCAGAAACATGATCGCTGTGCTTATTTTTGTATTGGCAATCGCAGTTGTGATCATACTGAATATCATGCTCTTTGGCAGAAAGAAAAAAGGAAAAGACGAACTCTCAGAGGACGATAACGTCGAACTCGAAGATGCAGAGTATGACGAAGATACAGATGAAGATCTAGATGAGGATGAAGTAGAAGATACCGAAAATGATAAAAAGCATTTCTTTGGAAAATTCCATGGACTTCGCAAAAAAAGAAATAATGCAGATGATTTTTTGATGGATGAGGACGAAGATTTTTCAGAAAATCAGATTAAGAAGAATTCAACACAAGCCGACATCACGATAATAGGCACCCAGCCAGAAATCAGTCGGGAGAAGACGATTGACTTGGTATTAGATGAACCGTCACAGGAAAAAACGAAAAAAGCAGAAAAAATAGAATCAGAAAGAGCAAAAGTAAAAGAAGCAAAAGCAGAAGAATCAGAAGATTCAGAGGACGACGATTACTTTGATGATGAGGAAGAGTATGTCGAGGAAGATCATCCGATCAACAGGGCTTACCGCGAATGGAATGATTATGAGGATGAATTCCCAGCCCCGGTGAAAAAAACAGTGACAGAACAAACATCTGAGAAAAAATCGTCCGAAGAGGATCAGAAAACCCAGCCAGAAAAAAATGAAACTTCTGTGAAAAACGAAAAAGGGTTGGAAGTTTTTGACTTAAATGATTTATAATATAAAATAAATAACTATGAATAGTATGAGGAGACAATATGCAATTACCATATACTGTAAAAGCAAAAAAAGCGATCGATATCGCCGGCAAAATGTCAAAATCATTACATCATAATTATATCGGAACCGAGCACTTGCTGATTGGTCTTTTGAAGGAAAATTCAGGAGCAGCGGCAAAAGTTCTGAATGAGAATGGTGTAGAGTTAGATAAAATCGTTGATCTGATCAAAGAGCTGATCGCTCCGGCAGGGGGGACAGCAGTAGCAGAATCAGATGGTTATTCCCCAAGAGCTGCAAAAGTTCTTGAAAATGCAGAGAAAGAGGCGGTCAGATTCCATGCGGATGCCGTTGGAACAGAACATATTCTGATCGCCATGATCAAAGAGACAGACTGTGTTGCATCCAGATTACTGACAACGCTGTCCGTCAATATGCAGAAAGTTTTTGTGGATACACTCATTGCTATGGGTGAGGATGCCAATCTTTACCGGGAAGAATTTCAAAACGGTCGTCCGGGAAAAAAGAAAAATAGCGAGGGAACACCGACACTTGATCAGTATTCCAGAGATCTGACAAAGCTTGCAGCAGAAGGAGCACTTGATCCGGTCGTTGGGCGTGAGGCTGAGATCCAGAGAGTGATTCAGATCTTAAGCAGAAGAACAAAAAACAATCCATGCCTGATCGGAGAACCCGGAGTTGGTAAGACCGCGATTGTGGAAGGAATTGCCGAGCGCATTGTATCTGGTCTTGTGCCGGATTCTGTTCAGGGAAAAAGAGTGGTATCATTAGACCTTTCCGGAATTGTCGCCGGTTCTAAATACCGTGGAGAATTTGAGGAACGTATCAAAAAAGTGATCCAGGAAGTAACAAAGGCTGGAAATGTACTGCTTTTTATCGATGAACTTCACACAATCATCGGGGCAGGTGGTGCTGAGGGCGCAATCGACGCTTCTAACATCTTAAAACCGGCACTTGCGCGTGGCGAACTTCAGATCATGGGAGCAACGACGATCACAGAATACCGTAAATACGTGGAAAAAGATGCAGCTTTAGAACGAAGATTCCAGCCGGTAACTGTGGAAGAACCAAGTGAGGAACAGACAGTTGCAATCTTAAAAGGTCTTCGCGGTAAATACGAAGCACACCACCATGTGAAGATCACAGATGAGGCAGTGGAAGCAGCAGTGCGCCTGTCAGCGCGCTATATCAATGACCGCTTTTTGCCAGACAAAGCAATTGACCTTATGGACGAGGCAGCGGCGAGAGTACGCTTTGGGGTTGCAAATCATACTGAAAAATTAGCGGAATTAAGAAATCAGATCACGGAAAAAGAATTACAGTTAGAGGATGCGCTGAGCAATTCGGATATTGCACTTGCAAGAGAGTACAAAGAGGAAAAAGAAGCATTCGAAGAACAGCTTGCAAAACAGAGGAAAAAGGCACAGCGTGAGATCAGCAGAAAAAATCTGTCAGTTTCAGAAGATGATGTGGCAGATGTCGTTTCCGGCTGGACAAAAATCCCTGTAAAGAAACTAGCAGAGGGGGAAGCAGCCCGCCTGAAAAAATTAGAGGCAACACTGCATAAACGTGTGGTAGGTCAGGAGGAAGCCGTGACAGCCGTAGCAAAAGCGGTAAGACGAGGCCGTGTCGGTTTGAAAGATCCGAGAAGACCGATTGGATCATTCCTTTTCTTGGGACCTACAGGTGTAGGTAAGACGGAAATCTCAAAGGCGCTTGCGGAAGCTGTTTTTGGCAATGAACAGGCAATGATCCGTGTAGATATGTCTGAGTATATGGAAAAGCACAGTGTTTCCAAAATGATCGGTTCCCCTCCGGGATATGTAGGACATGAGGATGGCGGACAGCTCAGCGAGAAAGTGCGCAGAAATCCTTATTCTGTGATTTTATTCGATGAGATTGAAAAAGCACACCCGGATGTATTTAATATTTTACTTCAGGTATTAGATGACGGACATATCACGGATTCACAGGGACGTAAGGTGGATTTTAAAAACACCATTATCATCATGACTTCCAATGCAGGAGCACAGTCCATAGTGGAGCCGAAAAAACTTGGTTTTGCTTCCTCAGATGATGAAAAGCAGAATTATGAGCGTATGAAAAACAGCGTTATGGAGGAAGTGCGCAGAATTTTTAAACCGGAGTTTTTAAACCGTATTGATGAGACAATCGTATTCCGCTCACTGAACAAAAATGATATGAAACAGATCGTCACATTGATGTTGAAAGATCTGACAGACCGCTGTAAGAGCCAGATGGATATCACACTTCAGGTTCGCGACAGCGTGAAAAACTATATTGTGGAAAAAGCATACGAACCGAAATATGGTGCAAGACCACTGCGCCGCAAGATACAGAATGAGATCGAGGATCAGCTTGCAGAAGAGATTTTAGACGGCAAGGTGAAAAAGGGCGATGAAGTGACCGTTACGACCAGAAAGAATGCGGTTGTTTTTGAAGTGCGGGAAAAATAATACTTGTTACTGGAACGGGGTACGAATGAACAGTAACCGGAATTATAAAAAAATCCTTAAATATGATGAAAATACTAGCAATCGAAAAGTAGTTGGGATATAATGATTTTACAAAATTTTACGGTGCAGCAGACAGAGAAAGACTGTACCACAGGAGGAAAAGATGAGCGCTATTAGTGAATTAATTCGTTCAGAAGCGGATGGAACGATCAGTTTTGGAGATTACACTCTGGATGCAAAGGCAAAGCTTGATAACTTTGAACATCAGGGAGACCTTTATAAGGTGAAGACTTATAAGGATATCACAAAGCTGGAGCGTAATGGTATGTTTGTTTATGAATCTGTACCGGGAACAGCAGCATATCATTTGAATGCGACAGACACAGGAATTTCTTTTTCCGTGGAAGGACCGGAAGATGCTCAGATCACACTGGAGTTAGAAGAAGAGACTGAGTATGAGATTACAGTAGACGGAACAAGCGCAGGCAGGATGAAAACCAATCTTGGCGGCAAGCTGACTGTCAGTGTGGAACTTGGAGATAAACCGGTAGAAGTTCAGATTCAGAAATGCTAAGAAACGATAAGGGGTTGTCAGAAACGGCAACTCCTTTTAATGTCAATCGGAACTATTTACAGAGGTTCCGGTTATTTTTTTGATAGGGAAGGTTATATGGCAAAAGGAAAAACAAGTATTTTTTTCTGCCAGTCCTGCGGATACGAATCATCCAAATGGATGGGACAGTGTCCGGGATGTAAGGAATGGAATACATTTGTAGAAGAAGTGGTAGACAAAAAGAGTGCGGGCACATTGGCAAAGCAGAAAGCGACAGCGTCAGAGGCAAAGGTATTGCCACTGTCCCAGATTGAGATGACCTGTGACAAACGTGTGTCAACCGGCATGAGAGAATTAGACCGCGTGCTTGGCGGAGGCATTGTGCAGGGTTCCATGGTGTTAGTGGGAGGTGATCCGGGAATCGGAAAATCCACATTGCTGCTTCAGGTATGCAGGAATCTGTCGGAGCATAACATTAAAGTACTCTATATTTCCGGGGAGGAATCTTTGCAGCAGATCAAAATCCGTGCGGAGCGCATCGGAAACTTTGGAGACAGCCTGAGATTGCTGTGTGAGACGAATCTTGATACCATAAAGGCAGTGATCGACCGGGAAAAACCGCAGATCGTTGTGATCGATTCAATCCAGACAATGTTTAACGAGGAAGTTTCCTCTGCACCGGGCAGCGTATCCCAGGTACGGGAATCGACCGGGGTACTCATGCAGATCGCAAAAGGAATGGGCATTTCGATTTTTATCGTAGGCCATGTGACAAAAGAGGGTGTAGTCGCAGGTCCGAGAGTGTTAGAACATATGGTGGATACGGTACTTTATTTTGAGGGAGACAGACATGCGGCTTATCGTATTTTAAGAGGGGTAAAAAATCGTTTTGGCTCCACGAATGAGATCGGTGTATTTGAAATGCGTCAGGACGGTCTTGTAGAAGTGGAAAATCCGTCTGAATATATGCTGAGCGGTAAACCGGAGGGAGCGTCAGGCTCTATTGTGGCATGCTCTATGGAAGGAACAAGACCAATTCTGATCGAAGTACAGGCACTTGTGTGCCACAGCAATTTCGGGATTCCGCGAAGGACAGCGGCAGGAACGGATTTTAACCGTGTCAATCTTCTGATGGCAGTTCTGGAAAAAAGGCTTGGATTAAAGCTGGGGGACTGTGACGCCTATGTGAATATCGCCGGAGGAATCAAAATGAATGAGCCGGCAATCGACCTTGGCATTGTTCTTGCATTGATCTCAAGTTACAAGGACAAACCGATCGATGAGAAAACCATCTGTTTTGGCGAGGTCGGATTAAGCGGTGAGGTCCGCGCGGTAAATATGGCAGAACAGCGGGTGCAGGAGGCAAAAAAACTTGGCTTTGAGGTCTGTATTCTACCGGAGGTCTGCAGAAAATCCATGACAGAAGTAAAAGGTATCAGGCTGGTCGGTGTGAGCAATCTTTTAGATGCCATGAATTATCTGAAATAAAAAAATTGTATGAATTTTATAAAAAATAAAGGAAATTGAAAAATCCTGCCGAATAATAAAAATATGGAGATTTTATTGAAACGATTTTTTATATGGTGCTTCGGGAGAGACTGTCAGATATCAGAGAGGTGATACATATGACAATACGGGAAGAACTTGAAAAAATGGAGCGGGAAACATTAAGCCCTTATGCAACGCTCAGTGTGAACACGAAAGGCAGGGAACGCGGGGAAGAACAGTGCGATGTCCGGCCTGTTTTTCAGCGAGACAGGGACAGAATCCTGCATTGTAAGGCATTCCGGCGGTTGAAGAATAAGACACAGGTTTTTCTGACACCGAAGGGAGATCACTATAGGACAAGACTTTCCCATACCTTAGAGGTATCGCAGAATGCGAGAACAATTGCAAAAGCACTGCGTCTGAATGAAGATCTGGTCGAAGCAATCGCATTGGGGCACGATATGGGGCATACGCCGTTTGGACATGCCGGGGAACAGGTGTTAAATGAGATCTGTGAAGACGGATTCCGGCACAATGAGCAGAGTGTCCGTATCGTGGAAAAACTTGAGAAAAACGGCATGGGTTTAAACCTGACATGGGAAGTGCGGGACGGCATTTTAAACCATCAGTCCAAGTCCATGCCACATACTTTAGAGGGAAAAGTTGTCCGTTTATCAGATAAAATTGCCTATGTTTATCATGACGTGGATGATGCGATCCGCGCAGAGATCCTGACGGAGGATGATATTCCGTCAGAGATCCGTAAAACACTTGGTTTTACAACAAAACAGCGTTTAAATACACTCATACATAACGTGATCATGAACAGCATGGATCAGGATGACATCCGGATGTCAGCAGATATTCAGGAAGCTATGTTTGAACTGCGCCATTTTATGTTCGATCATGTATACACGAATCCAATTGCCAAGGGTGAGGAAGTGAAGGCTAAGGCAATGATCCGGCAGCTCTTTGGATTCTACAAAGACCACATCGAGTTCCTGCCGGAAAAATACCTCGCCATGCTTGATGAAGGGGAAAAGACGGAGCGCGTGATCTGCGATTACATCGCAGGTATGACCGACCAATATGCCATCACCAAATTCAGCGAATACTTCCTGCCGCAGGCCTGGCAGGTAGATGGATATTAAAATAAATTGAACTATTGCAAAACTCATAGAAAACGTAAAGTAAGTTGTGGAAACGTGACAAAAGCTTGAGAAGACATTGGGGAACCGCCGGTTCTTAGAAGTCAGATTCTGTATTTCATTCTGATTTATCAGAAATGAAATGCAGGATATGAGTTCTTAGTACCGCTGCGAGTGACACATAGCGAGAGCGTGTCTTCGAAAATTTTGTTACATTTTCACAACGGTAGTAGCGAAGATAAGAGTTTTGCAAATCAAGAAACGAAAGGAGGACACGCAGCATGCCATATTTTTCGGATGATATAATTGAAGAAGTGCGTTCCAGAAATGATATCGTAGATGTAATCGGACAGTATGTGCATCTGACGAAAAAGGGAAGCACCTATTTTGGACTGTGTCCTTTTCATAATGAGAAAACAGGATCATTTTCTGTTTCTCCGAATAAACAAATGTACTACTGCTTCGGCTGTGGAGCCGGAGGGAATGTTTTCACATTTATGATGCAGTATGAAAACTTTACCTTCGGGGAGGCAATGGAAGCTCTGGCTGACCGGGCGGGAGTTGCCTTGCCAAAACAGGAATATTCTCCGGCGCAGAAAAGAGAGGCAGACAAGAAACAGCGGTTGTTGGAGATCAACAAAGAGGCAGCCAGATATTTTTATACATTATTGAGGAATGACCGTGGAAAACATGCACTCGCTTATTTCCAGAAAAGAGAATTGTCTGAGGAGACCATGAAAAAGTTTGGCCTGGGATATTCGGATCAGTACAGTGACGACTTATACCGGTATCTCCGTTCCAAAGGGTATGAGGATGAGATCTTAAAAGAGTCGGGGCTTGTGACGATCGATGAGAGACGCGGCGGCTATGACAAATTCTGGAACCGTGCCATGTTTCCGATTATGGATGTCCACAACAAAGTCATCGGATTCGGCGGTCGTGTGATGGGAGACGGAGAGCCAAAATATCTGAACTCACCGGAAACACCGATTTTTGACAAGAGCCGAAATCTGTACGGACTGAACTTTGCAAGGACAACGAAAAAGTCACAGTTTTTGCTGTGTGAAGGATATATGGATGTGATCGCGCTGCATCAGGCAGGATTTGACAATGCAGTGGCATCACTTGGAACTGCGCTGACGGCAGGACATGCGAATCTGTTAAAAAGGTACACCAAAGAAGTGTATTTAACCTATGACAGTGACGGAGCGGGTGTGAAAGCAGCGCTTCGTGCAATTCCAATCTTAAAGGAGGTTGGAATTACTACAAAAGTAATTAATATGCGTCCACATAAAGATCCGGATGAATTTATCAAGGCATTGGGAGCGGAGGCATATCAGGATCGTATCGATCATGCGGAAAACAGTTTTATGTTTGAAATCCGTATTTTAGAGCAGCAGTATGATATGAAAGATCCGGAGAGTAAAGCAGCTTTTTATAATGAAGTGGCGAAGAAACTGTGCTCCTTCACAGAAAAAATCGAGCGTGATATTTACATTCAGGCAGTCGCGGAAAAATATATGCTGCCAACGCAGGATTTACAGCGGCTTGTCGGTAAATACGGAATGCAGATGGAAGGCATCCGTAAAGAACCAACCCAGTTAAAAACCGGTATCAATGAGAAAAATGCCCAAGCCAGAGGAATCAAAAAAGAAGACGGGATGAAACAGTCACAGAAACTTCTTTTGACATGGCTCATAGAGAATGCCGGATTATATCATAAGATAAAAAAATATATCGCACCGCAGGATTTTACGGAGGAGATATATCATAAGGTGGCAGAATTATTATTCCAGCAGTTTGAGGAAAATGGGGAAGCCAATCCGGCGAAAATTGTCAGCATGTTTCCAGAGGAGGAAGCACAGAAAGAGATCGCAGGACTTTTCAATGCAAGAATCCACGAGGTCGAGTCCAAAGAAGACCGGGAGAAGGCGTTGAAGGAAACCATTATCCGGATCAAACAAAACAGTATCAAGTATCGGTCAGAGCATTTAGCACCGACAGATATGGCTGGTTTAATGCAGCTTGTAACAGATAAACGAGACCTGGAAGAATTGGAAAAATTGCATATTTCCATTGATTAGGGACAAAATAGTAGAAAACTTGAGAGGATGAAACAAAATGGCAAAAAAGACAGAGAATGAGGTAAAGGAAACAAAAAAAGAAGCAGCAGTTATGGACGAAGCTGCAAGAGAAAAGTTTCAGCAGAAGTTAAAGGAACTGTTAGCCTTAGCCAAAAAGAAAAAGAACATGTTAGAGTATCAGGAAATCAGTGATTTCTTTGCGGACATGCAGTTAGAAGCAGAGCAGTTTGACAAGATTTTAGATTTTCTGGAAGCAAACAATATCGATGTACTTCGGATCACAGATGATGATTCTGATGATGAAATTTTACTCGATGTAGATGATGAAGACGAGATTGAAGTGGAAAAAATCGACCTTTCCGTGCCGGACGGCGTTTCGATTGAAGATCCGGTTCGTATGTACTTAAAGGAGATCGGTAAAGTACCTCTTTTAAGTGCGGAGGAAGAGATCGAACTCGCCAAGAACATGGAAGCTGGAAATGTTGCAAAAGAAAAAATTGCAATCTTAAAGGGCCGAGAAGAAAATGCGACAGAAGAAGAACTTGCTGAGATCAAAGAGGAGATTAAAAACTTACAGAAAGATCTTGATGCAGGAGATGAAGCAAAGAAACGTCTGGCAGAGGCAAACTTACGTCTGGTTGTTTCGATTGCAAAAAGATATGTCGGACGTGGTATGCTTTTCCTCGATCTGATTCAGGAAGGTAACCTTGGTCTGATCAAAGCAGTTGAAAAATTCGATTACCGCAAAGGATATAAATTCTCTACTTATGCAACATGGTGGATTCGTCAGGCAATCACTAGAGCAATCGCCGATCAGGCGAGAACCATCCGTATTCCGGTTCATATGGTTGAGACAATCAATAAGCTCATCCGTGTATCCAGACAGTTACTTCAGGAGTTAGGACGTGAACCTAGTCCGGAAGAAATTGCAGCAGAGATGAATATGCCGGTAGAGCGTGTACGTGAGATCTTAAAGATTTCGCAGGAGCCGGTTTCCTTAGAGACACCAATCGGTGAGGAGGAAGACAGCCATTTAGGAGACTTCATTCAGGATGATAATGTGCCTGTACCAGCAGATGCAGCAGCATTCACATTGTTAAAAGAGCAGTTAGAGGAAGTACTTGGAACACTGACCGAGAGAGAGCAGAAAGTGCTGACACTTCGTTTTGGTTTGGAGGACGGTCGTGCCAGAACACTGGAAGAAGTTGGAAAAGAGTTCAATGTAACCCGTGAGCGTATCCGTCAGATCGAAGCAAAAGCGCTCCGTAAACTCCGCCATCCAAGCAGAAGCCGCAAATTAAAGGATTACTTAGAGTAAAATGGTAAAGATTTCAAATCGTTTAACGACAGCCGCAGCTCTTGTCACACAGGGATATACACTGGCAGATGTTGGAACTGACCACGGATACATTCCAATCTATCTGTTGCAGCAGGAGAAAATTCCATCTGCGATCGCCATGGATATCAACGAAGGACCGTTAGAGCGGGCAAAAGAACATATTGCTTTATATGGATTGCAGGCATACATACAGACACGTCTCTCAGACGGTGTGGCAGCTTTAAAACCCGGCGAGGTGGAAGCCGTCCTCATCGCCGGCATGGGAGGCGGACTTGTCATGCATATCTTACAGGATGGGGAACAGGTCTGCCGGACTGCAAAAGAACTCATCCTGCAGCCGCAGTCCGAGAACGAGCGTGTCCGTGAATTTCTACGAGAAGAAGGATATACCATTCTCGCAGAGGACATGGTGTATGAAGATGGAAAATTCTATCCGATGATGAAAGTGCAGTATCAGGGTGAAAATGCACAGAAAGCTTTGGAAGAGTTGAAACTTTCAGATCTCTATGGTGGATTACTCCTGCAAAACCGCCATCCTGTGTTGAAAACTTTTCTTGAAAAAGAAAAGCTCATATACACAGGCATCAAAGAGAATCTTGCAAGACAGCCGGCGTCAGAAAAAATCAGGACACGGCTCGCAGAAGTGCAGGATACACTGCATTATAATGAACTGGCATTACAGTTTTATGTATAATCCCCCTTATTTCAAAAACATCCGCAGCATCTTTTCTTTCAATCCGGTATATTTCTGATACCGGATCGGCAGATCCATCCACGTTTTCTTATCGACAATACTGCGGTAATGGCTGAAGGTTTCAAAACCAACCCTGCCGTGGTAGCTGCCCATGCCGCTCTCACCGACACCGCCGAATGGCATATTGCTCGTTGCAAGATGAATGATCGTGTCATTGATACAGCCGCCGCCAAAACGACAGGTATCTAACACTTTCTTCTGTGCAGCCTTGTCCTCACTGAAAAAATAAAGCGCCAGCGGATGAGGGTGGGATTCCACGGTATCAAGCGCTTCGTCTAATGTGTCGAAAGTGAGGATCGGAAGCAGAGGACCGAAGATCTCTTCGCCCATCACAGCGTCGTCCCACGTAATATTATTGAGAACGGTGGGTGCAATGCGGAGCGATTCAGACTCTGACTGTCCCCCATACACAAGCTTTTCCCCATTGATCAGCCCGAGAATGCGTTCAAAATGCTTTTCGTTGATGATCTTTCCGTAATTCGGGTTTTTCAGAGGTTCTTTCCCAAACTGCTTTTCAATCTCGGCTAAGACCGCAGTGATAAGCTCATCGCGGATGCGTTTGTCACAGAGAATATAATCCGGCGCAACACAGGTCTGTCCGCAGTTCAAATACTTGCCGAAGACAATACGCTTTGCGGCAAGCCGGATCTTAGCGGTGGAGTCAACGATACATGGACTCTTTCCGCCAAGCTCTAACGTGACAGGGGTTAAATATTCAGCGGCATGGCGCAGCACCTCCCGTCCGACAGTCTTTCCACCGGTGAAAAAGATCATGTCAAAACGCTGCTGTAACAATGCCTGATTTTCTGCGCGACCGCCATCGACCACTGCAACATAATGTGCCGGAAAACATTCTTCAATCATGGTTTTCATGACATCAAACGTGCAAGGGGCGTAGGCGCTTGGTTTTACGACCGCAGTATTTCCGGCTGCTATGGCATCGATCAGCGGATCGAGTGTCAGTAACACCGGGTAATTCCATGGACTCATGATCAGCACGGTTCCGTAAGGGGAAGGGGAGCGGAAGCTCTTTGCTGCAAACTGGGCGGCCGGGGTGGAAACACGTTTGCTGCGCATAAGGCTGCGGAGATGCTTCTGCATCCAGGTAAGCTCGGACAGCGTCAGCCCGATCTCACACATATAGCTCTCCATACGGCTCTTTCCAAGATCCTCCTTCAATGCCGCAGCGAGGTCGGCTTCATGGCGGATCATAGCCTCCTTCAAACTTTCTAACTGTTTCAGTCGGAATTCCGCCGGAATCGTTTTGCCACTGGAAAAAAAGTGGTTCTGTTGTTGTAAAATGTCCTTGATCTCCTGTTCGGTCATGAGGATGCCTCCTTTTATCTTCCGGATCGATCAGACAATTACCTGTTCTGACTCAACCTGTATCCGTACATCTGATACTTATATACTATCGAAAATAACACACTTCTGCAAGTGTTTTACTTCCGGGCAGACAGGAAAAACAATTCTTGAAAAACGGCGCTCATAATGCTACAGTAATAATACTGATGATCTGCAGCAGAGATTATGGCGCAGATCAGTTTGATAATAATGTGACTGCCGGATACGAAGGGCAGATTGCGGAAAGGCATGGAAAATAAAATGAACGATTATAAAATAGGCACAAAATGCGTGCAGGCAGGATATACCCCGGAGAATGGACAGCCGAGGCAGATCCCGATCATCCAGTCTACTACTTTCAAATACAGCACCAGCGAGGACATGGGAAAACTGTTTGATCTTGAGGCATCCGGGTATTTCTATACACGTCTGCAGAATCCGACAAATGATCATGTCGCAGCCAAGATCGCAGCCATGGAAGGCGGCACAGCCGCAATGCTGACCTCAAGCGGACAGGCAGCGAACTTTTTTGCCATATTCAACATATGTGAGAGTGGAGACCATATCGTGGCATCATCCTCGATCTACGGCGGAACCTTCAACCTCATTGCAGTTACGCTTGCCAAAATGGGGATCACGGCAACCTTCGTGTCTCCTGACGCATCAGAGGAGGAGTTAAACGCTGCATTCCGTCCGAACACAAAGCTGATGTTTGGCGAGACGATCGCCAATCCGGCATTGACAGTATTAGATATTGAGCTCTTTGCAAAAACAGCACATGCGCACGGCGTACCTCTTATCATAGACAACACATTTCCAACTCCGGTCAACTGCAGGCCATTTGAGTGGGGTGCGGATATTGTGACACACTCCACCACCAAATACATGGATGGACATGGTGCGGCAGTGGGCGGTGCGATCGTCGACAGCGGAAAATTCGACTGGATGGCACACGCAGACAAATATCCGGGACTTTGTACACCGGATGAGAGCTACCATGGCGTGACCTATGCAGAAAAATTTGGCAATGAGGGCGCATTCATCACAAAATGTACAACACAGCTTATGCGTGATCTCGGATGCATCCAGTCGCCACAGAATGCATTCCTGTTAAACCTTGGACTGGAGTCGCTGCATGTGCGTATGCCTAAGCATGTGGAAAACGGACAGGCAGTTGCAGAGTTTCTGGAAAAACATCCAAAGGTAGCCTATGTGAACTATCCGGGCCTGCCTTCCAGCAAATACTATGAACGTGCCAGAAAATACCTGCCACACGGCGGATGCGGTGTCGTTTCATTCGGATTAAAGGGCGGCAGAGAGGCTGCGTCTGCTTTTATGCAGAACTTAAAGCTTGGAGCGATCGAGACACATGTGGCAGATGCAAGGACCTGCTGTCTGAATCCGGCAACCTCCACACACAGACAGATGACCGATGAACAGCTCAAAGAGGCAGGTGTTCCGGCAGAGCTGATCCGGATAAGTCTCGGTTTAGAGGATAAGGAAGATCTGATCGCAGATATTTCGAATGCGTTGGATGCGATCAGGGATTAATATGAAAAAAGGAAAGTGCAGAGAGAAAAATGAGTAAGATAAAAACAAAAAAAGTGCTGACACCGGAGCAGAAGAAAAAGCGGATCCGTAATATCGTCATTGTCGCAGTGATTCTTGTGGCAGCATCCGTTGCAACTTACTGGATGCAGCCGCAGAACAAAGCGCTGGCAGAGAGTGAAGTGTTCAGCGAAGAGGAAGTGAAGGCACAGGCGGAAAAAATCATAGGGCTTTTGAATGCAGAGGATTTTGACGGCCTGCAGAGCCTTGTTGTCCCGGACATGCAGGAGATCATGAACAAAGAGCGCATGGACGAGGGCAAGGCGCGGATCTCGGAAGACTGGGGAGATTTTGTTTCCATTGAAACAATGCAGGATGCGGAGATCATACAGAGAGGTGCGCATATCGCAGCCGTTTACGTGACCGCAGAATATGAAAACATTGAGGTGCATTACACACTGGCGTTCAACGAGGACATGAAGCTTGCGTCCTTCGGAATCCAATAGCCGGATCATTCCTGCGGAAACATATAGGAAAAATAAACATCCTTAAAATTAGCGTAATTGTCTCTTGAAATCGGAATCTGTGCGCCGGATTTTGTGAAGAGAGAGGTTTTACCGAACTTTTCCACGCAGCTTAACGCTGCAATATAGCTGCGGTGGCATTTATAAAACCCTTTTTCCACTGTGAAAATTGTTTCACACTGGTGAAAGGGTTCTTTTATGGAGATCACCGAGCCGTCTTTCAATGTGACTAACACATTCTTATTCTGCGCTTCCAGATATTCGACATCCTGAAAATAAATCGCCTGGTAGCCGGAATCTGTTCTTGCCGCAAAATGAGCCATGGAAGCCTTGTGGACTTCGTACCAGCTGTCGAGGACCGCATGGAAACGCACTTCGTCAAGAGGTTTCAACAGATACCAGAAAGTGCGGACTTCATAAGATTCCAGCGCAAATTCCGGTGAGGAAGTCAGAAAAATGATCGGAACGTGCGGGTCATGCTGGCGCAGTTCGCGTGCGGTATCCATGCCGCTCAAAAGGGGCATGATCATATCAAGCAGGATCAGATCCATGCCATAAGCCCTGTGTGCGGAGATCAGTTCGTCACCGTTTGTGAACCGGTAGAGCTGCAGTGTCAGCTGGTGCGACCGGCACCAGGAATCAAGACTGTCTGAAAGCAGATCCAAAAATTCAGTTTCATCATCACAAATCGCAATCTTTACCATAATAAATTTCCTCGCTTAAAGAATAATGCGGACTACAAAGTCCTCACCTTCCATGTAAAACTGGTACTGTCCGTGTTCCTTCTCGACATAATAAATGACGCTTTGAACACCGATACCGTGATTCTTTGCCGTTGTAACCGGGATACCGTTTGAAAAAACAGGTGTCTCTGAAGCCGGATTCTTCTGCAGGATCAGAAGGTGGTTTCCCTTTTCAAAAATGCTCAGATGCACGATACGTTTTTCCACAGGGAGCTTCGTGACCGCATGCATTGCATTTTCCAGAAGATTGGAAAGGATCGCACAGAAAGTCATCTCAGAGCAGCAGAGTGTCTGTGAAGTCTGGATCTGTACGTCAAAAACGATCTGATTTTCCGCAAACCGTGTCTGGTAAATGGAAAGAACCGAATTCAGCAGTTCATTTCTGCAGAAAGAGTGAATGACCGTGTCGTCATATTGCTTATTGATCTCCTGAATATAATCAAGCGCGCGCTCCGGTTCCTGTTGGGAGATAAAAGTCTGGATGGCAGCAAGATGATGGCGCATGTCGTGCCGCAGGATCTTCATGCGGTGTTCGCTGCTGCGGACCTGCTCGATCTCCGAGTGCAGGGAGTTCAACTGCATATTGGTAAGCTGACCGTATTGTTCAGCGCGGTTTTTCAACTCATATTCCTGAAAATAGACAAACAGGAAAATGACATAGGAAATACACATGGCAAATGCGAGAAATTCCACGACCACCTTATTTCCGGAGTAGAGAAGCATGGAGAACTTTGTGGTAGAGTAATCAAACACATAATAGACAAATGGCATTGCCCCGAGGATATACAGCTCCCGGTCAGATTTTGCAAAAAGCAGTGCGGTAGTCTGGCACAGATACCGGCTTAAGAAAGCGAAAACGGCAACAGTCACGATAATCCTTACCAGATAATAAACCCAGTCCAATCCGCTCAGGGATAAGGCAAAAATACCTGCCCAGTTGCTGAACTGGCAGCACAGATAGGCAGTCATAATAGAGATTATGGAAGGCAGCCAGCGGAAACGGTAATAAAACACCAGCAGCAGAAAAAGCGGCAGATGCACGAAAATCGGATAGACGGCTTCCGTGAACGACGAACCGAATACCGTATTGCAGATCAGAAAGAAAAGTCCGGATACTGCTCCACCGCCAAGAAGAATGCAGACATTTTTCTTATTCTGTTTTACCCCGAGAAAAAAGGCGGACAGAAAAATGCCAAACAGCATTGTCGTTAAGTGGTGTGTATAAGTTAAAATCTGTAGCAGCATGTGTCAGGCCTCCTTGTTTCACAGTTATGATACATCCATTATAAAAAATTCGGAAATGCAAAGCAAGCCTGCATCTTACAATTCACGCCATATAATTACAACTCACGCCGAAATCCGGGTTTTGGGTGAACGCTGTGATAAAATGAAAAAAATGGTAATGCGACTTATGTAACTATTCAGAACCCCATTCGCAAAACCGCTCTTTCAGAGCTTTCCTTTTGCTCATGTGGTTACTTCGCCAAAGAAATTTTCAAAATTATGCTCATTCATGCAAGCATGATTCGCAAATTTATGAAAATTGCCTTGGCTCTGAATAGTTACAAACAAATGCAGGAGGAGAGTACACATGATAAGAAAAAAGAGAATGAGCAAAGGAATTGCAAAAATTCTTTCCGGTTTACTGGTGTTCGGAATGGTGGCAGGTGTTGTTCCGACAGTACCGCACGGTACATTGCAGGTGCAGGCGGCAAATGGACATAGCCATCCGGTCTGTGGCAGCAGCTGTACTGACGGCTCCCACACTGACTTGGAATTTACGGAACTGACAGGTTCAGAGGACGACCTGAAAATAGGTGAAAATACTATACGAAAAACTGACAATAATTTAGAGTTACCGGCGGGCTGCTATTATTTATCAGATAGCTTTGAACCAAGCTATAGTATCATTGTAAAAGGTGATGTTACAATTTGCCTAAATGGTCACAATATTAATATGAAGAGTGCAGGAAATGTTTTTGAAGTTGATGAAGGCGGTACACTGACTCTGACGGATTGTAAAGGCAGCAGTTCTATTTCTCATTCGGATGTAGAATGGGGAAGAGGCGTGTTGGTTTCTAACGGCACTTTTAATATGTATGGTGGTAAGATTTGTAATAATAAATGTGCCAGCAAGTATCAAATGTCCAGCGCAGGCGTGGAGGTTGATAAAGGCACTTTTAATATGCATGGTGGCGAGATTAGTGGAAACAAAGTTTCAAGCAATGGTGGAGCAGTTTATAGTCTGGATACTTTTAATATGTATGGTGGCAGTATTACCGGCAATACCGCAGAGTATTACGGTGGCGGTGTAGTTGTGTATGGTGGGACATTTAATATGTTCGATGGTACGATTAGTGGCAATAAGGTGACAAATGCAACGATGGAGGAGCACGGTGGCGGCGGAGTATGGGTGAACACAGACGGTACATTTTGCATGAAAGGAGGAAGCATCACAGGCAACACCGCCTATCCTTATGATAATAAAGCTAATGGTGGCGGTGTATATTGCGGGGGCAGGCTGGAACTTTCCGGTTCACCGGTAATCGAAGGAAATAAGTTGACAACTGGTGAAAGTAACAATCTTGTTAGTTATAGTAATAAGACTAAAATCACTGATACATTAAACAGTGACGCAAAAATTTATGTTTATATGAAAGATACTTCTAAGCAAGATCAGACTATGGCAACTGTTGATCCAAGAGTATCTTCATTTGATGCAAAAAACATTTTCTACTGCGATAACGCAAATTTTGTAGCTGACTTTGACGCAGCAAATAAAAAAATAAAATGGACGACACACACCCACGATTGGGGAGCATGGACTTCCAACGGCGACGGAACGCATACCCGGATCTGCTTGTCGGATACCAGCCACACGGAAACAGCAGACTGCTCCGGCGGTACAGCTACCTGCCAGAGCAAGGCAGTCTGCACGATCTGTGGTGGAGAATATGGTGATTTCGCATCACATAATTTCGATGTTTCTTCATGGGGATATAAGGGTGCGGACGGTCATGCACATGTATGCAAGACCGCGGGCTGTACTGCAACGGATACTGTTATAGCTCATATACCGGGACCGGCTGCCACAGAGGATGCTGCACAGATTTGCACAGAATGTGGTTATGAGATTGTACCGGCATTGAATCATGAACATAACTGGGGAGCATGGACTTCCAACGGCGACGGAACGCATACCCGTATCTGCGCATCGAACAGCAGTCACAAGCAGACGGAAAAATGTTCCGGCGGTACAGCTACCGATAAAGACAGAGCCATTTGCAGCATTTGTAACGCACCATACGGCGAAATCAATGCGGGCTCAAATCCAGCGCCGACTCCAACCCCAACCCCGGAGCCAACCCCAACGCCGACTCCAAATCCTACACCGGAAGCAACAACCCCGACACCGGATCCGGCACCGGCGACATCAACTCCGG
>ERZ1034691.797-NODE-797-length-22586-cov-15.902401_pt1 | contig 22586 bp, 18 predicted proteins | sample MGYA00520638_ERZ1034691 | MGnify/ENA primary metagenome ERZ1034691 (study PRJEB33766, sample SAMN09781763) | gut metagenome | biome: gut microbiome | host: Homo sapiens | place: Madagascar | study: EMG produced TPA metagenomics assembly of the PRJNA485056 data...
AGAAGATTCGTTCTCAGCTGAAACAGTTGCTGAAGAATTGCGACGAAATCAAGCTTAATTAACAGGAGAGCCAAACCATGATAGAACTAATAAGTGCAGGGATTGGCGTTATTGGAGTGGTCATTGGCTGGGGACTGAATGAATTGACTACTACTTTTAGGGAAAGACCGAAGCTCTGCTTTCAAATGGTGTCTACACCAGATGATGAACTGATAGAAAAGGAATACCGTGTAAAAGAAAGTCCATCTGAACATGGAATAGAAATCTTTAATGTGGGAGAAAAGCCTTTTATTTTGGAGAGCTTTGTGATTTGCCACAAGAAGAAACTATTAGTGGATTGCCATATAGCTGAAAGTGACCGGATTATATTACCTTTTCATAATATCATATATACTTTGTCAGAACAGGAAGTAAATGCTTTGGAATGGCATTGCCAAAAGGAACACTTTGATAAATGTCAAGTGACAGCGTATAGTGTTGATCAAAAAAAGGTAAAGGGAATACTGCCAGTTCCATTGTTTGCAATACGGGCAAATATCAGAGATACGATAGCGGTTTAGAAAATTAGGAGATAAATATGGATAATAACCCAAGAGTATTTATTTCATATGCACATAAAAATCAAGCACATGAAGATAAAGTATTAAAGTTAGCAAATAGATTACGTTCAGAAGGCATTGATGCAATGATAGATCAGTATGAGGAAGCTCCTTCTGAAGGATGGCCACGGTGGATGGAACATCAAATAACGGAGTCAGAATTTGTTCTTGTCTTGTGCGAAGAAACGTATAATCGAAAACTCTATTCAGACAAAAAAGGTAAAGGTGTGGTTTGGGAAGCAAATAACTGTTACAGCAGGATCAAAGATAACAGAAGAGAATCCTTGTAAAGTGGTTCTCATGAGTCCGGAGGAATAGTATATGGATAAGAATGCGATTAAAAAATTTGCTGTTTGGGCAAGAACAGAGCTGATCGCTCGTGTTTCCTTGAAAGGTGTGGAATACGGTATCACAGAGGACAATATTGAGGATGCCAATGCGGACAGCGTTGGCGGCAAAGTCCTCACTGCCGATGAAAAGAAACAGCGTCAGGCTCTCATTGCCGAGATTAACGATAAAGGATATAAGCAGGTCATGGAGGAGGTTGCCTATACTTGGTTCAACCGCTTCTCTGCTCTGCGATTCATGGAAGTCAACGGCTATCTTCCTTCTCATGTGCGTGTATTTACGGACGAGGAAAATAACTTTAAGCCGCAGATTATAACCGAAGCCATTCATCTGGAGTTAGATGGATTGGATATGGAAAAGGTCTATGAGATGAAAGATGCAGAAAAGACCGAAGAACTGTACAAATATCTGCTGATCGTGCAGTGTAACGCACTGAATAAGATTCTGCCGGGAATGTTCCAGAAGATTGCGGATTACACCGAGCTTCTTCTGCCGGACAATCTGCTCCGTGAAGGCAGTGTTATTCAGCAGATGATTGAACTGATATCGGAGGATGACTGGAAAGATGCTGTCCAGATTATCGGCTGGCTGTATCAGTATTATAACAGTGAGAAAAAGGATGACGTTTTCGCAGCACTGAAAAAGAATGTGAAAATTACGAAAGAAAACATCCCTGCAGCAACCCAGCTTTTCACACCGGATTGGATTGTTCGTTACATGGTAGAGAACAGCCTTGGTCGTTTATGGCTGGAAGGACACCCGGATGTGAAAGAGCAGCTTCTTCCGACTGAGGAAGAACAGTCTTCCTATGCTGCCGGAAACCGTGACCCGGAAAATACCAAATGGCACTACTATCTGGAAGAAGCCGAGCAGGAACCAGAAGTGCAGGCGCAGCTTGCCGAGATCCGAAAGGAATACGCTGCCCTGACACCGGATCAGCTGAAAGTTATTGATCCATGTTCCGGTTCCGGTCATATTCTTGCGTATATGTTTGATGTGCTGATGAAGATTTATGAATCCTATGGCTATACCACTCGTGAAGCAGTGGCAAGCATTGTGGAGAATAATCTTTACGGTCTGGATATTGATGACCGTGCAGCACAGCTGGCTTATTTTGCGGTAATGATGAAAGCACGTCAGTATGACCGCCGCTTCTTCAGCCGTGGCATTCAGCCCCATGTTTATGCCATCGTGGAGAGCAATCATGTAGATAAATTTGCCGTGGACTATTTCTGTAATGGCGATGTGAAGCTCACAGCCGCTATGGATACCATTATCAGTGAACTGCATGATGCAAAGGAATATGGTTCTATTCTGACGGTCACACCGCAGGATTGGTCTGCTCTGTATGATCGCTTTGCTGAGATTACAGAAGATATAAATATGTCCCGCGATACGGCATTGAGGGAATTACTGCCATTGGTACAGGTGGCAGAAGCTCTGGCACAGAAGTATGATGTGGTTGTGACAAATCCGCCATATATGTCAGTAAGTAACGGTGGGGCAAAACTTGTAAAATATGTGCAAAAGAATTATGAAGAAGGAAAGGCTGATTTCTTTGCTGTTTTCATTCAGCGATGCTTGCGAATGACTAAGATGAAAGGGTATGCTGCTTTGATTACTCAGCATGCCTGGATGTTTTTAGGTAGCTTTGAAAAATTGCGTACATATTTATCTGGATATAATATTACAAGTATGGCACATTTAGGAGCCAGGGCTTTTGAAGAAATAAGTGGAGAGGTTGTTCAAACAACAAGTTTCGTTATAAATAATTCACATCTTGCTGATTATAAGGGAGTTTATGCTCGCCTTGTAAGTGGAATGAGTCAAACCGAAAAAGAAGAAATCTTTTTGTCTGAAAAAGAACGCTATTCAGCAAAAGAAGAAAATTATGAAAAAATACCGGGAAAACCAATAGCTTATTGGACGAGTAAAGAGATGTTAGCAGCGTTTGATAATAAGATTCTTTATGATGTAGCTCGTCCAAGGCAAGGAATGGCAACAACGAATAATGATTTATTTTTAAGATTTTGGCATGAAATTCCTTTTGGAAAAATGGGGATTGGCTGCACATCTCAGGAAAATGCTTTGGAAACACATAAAAAATGGTTTCCGGTTACAAAAGGCGGAAGTTTTAGGCGATGGTATGGAAATTTTGATTATGTTGTTAATTACGAAAACTCAGGAAAAACAATTTGCGACTATATAGATAATACACCTGGTGTTAGAGTTAAGTCTAATGGGCGAGTTATCAATAGAGATTTGTATTTTCATGAGGGAATGACTTGGTCTACAATAGCATCTGGTCCTTTTGGTATGCGTTATGTACCTTCGGGATTTATATTTGAAACAAAAGGGTCTATGTGCTTTACAAGTAAAGAGTTACTTCCATATTTGCTTGGACTGTATAATACACCTGTGATTCAGTGCTTTTTGCAAATGGTATCGCCAACATTAGATTATCACGAAGGTCCGCTTGGAAAAACACCGGTTATAATAAAGCCAAATGAGAAAATAGAGCAATTAGTAGAGAAAAATATTAACCTTTCTCGTAATGATTGGGATGCTTTTGAAACATCGTGGGACTTCCAACGACATCCATTACTGCAATATGCTGTATTTACTCCGCAGATGGTTGCTAAAGAAGAAGCTAACGACTATCCTACAATGAATGGTATTGCGGATGCATACCGTCATTGGGAACAGGTATGCAATGAACGCTTTAATCAGCTGAAAGCAAATGAGGAAGAACTGAACCGTATTTTCATTGACATTTACGGTTTACAGGACGAACTGACACCGGAGGTTGAGGACAAGGACGTTACTGTCCGCAAGGCTGACCTTGGCAGAGATATTCGCTCTTTCATTTCCTATGCAGTTGGCTGTATGTTTGGTCGTTATTCGCTTTATAAAGATGGTTTGATTTTTGCTGGTGAACCGTATTCTTTGCAGGCATTTGTTGATAAGATGAATCAGCGTCCGAATACAATATCTGAAGCAGAAATTAGCAGGGCTTATTATCATGAAGGTGTTTCTATTTTTGAAATGTTTGCTCCAGACGCGGACAATATTATCCCAATTTGTGACGACGAATACTTTGAAGATGATATTGTTGGTCTATTTGTGGAGTTTGTGAAAACTGTTTATGGTGAGGAGACATTGGACGAAAACTTAAAATTCATTGCCGATGCTTTGGGCGGCAAAGGTCAGTCGAAAGATGTAATTCGTAATTATTTCCTGAATGATTTTTATAAAGATCATTGCAAGATTTATCAGAAACGCCCAATTTACTGGCTGTTTGACAGTGGCAAGAAGAATGGTTTTAAGGCTCTGATTTATATGCACCGCTATCAGCCTGACACCATTGCCCGTATCCGTACCGATTATGTGCATGAACAGCAGGCTCGTTATCGTACTGCTATTGCCGATCTGGAACAGCGTATTGCCAATGCTTCCACCGGAGAGCGTGTGAAGCTGAACAGAAAGCTGACCACCTTGCAGGCACAGGATACTGAAATCAGAACCTATGAGGAAAAGATTCATCACCTTGCCGACCAGATGATTTCTATTGATCTGGATGATGGCGTAAAGAAGAATTATGCAATTTTTCAGGATGTTCTGGCTAAAATAAAGTAAAGGAGGGCTTGCGTATGATGGCAGATGAGAAGATTAAAAATTCCAATGAACTTGAGTTTGCTGTATTTTGCATTGAAAATGTAGCAGCAAAGCTGGGTGTGGATGCAGAGCGTGTCTATCAGGCATTTACCAAACAGAGTGATATTTTGCACGGTTACATTGTGCCAGAATATGAAGTGCTGCATACCCAGAGTCGGGAATATATCGTTGAGGACCTTCTTGACGTGATGAAAGAAAGGGGTGTGGAAGTATGATTCTCTATCATGGTTCTTTCTTAGAAATTGCAAAGCCGGATTTGGTTCATTCTCGCCCCAATGTAGACTTCGGGCGTGGCTTCTATGTCACGCCGTTGTATGAACAGGCGGCGAAGTGGTGTGGTAAGTTCAAACGCCGTGGGAAAGATGGTATTATCTCCAGGTATGAATATGATGAAAGACGGGAAGCTGAACTGAAAACGCTGAAATTCGATTCTTATTCCGAAGAGTGGCTGGATTTTATTCTGAACTGTCGCAGTGGAAAAGATTCGACGGATTATGACTTTGTTGTGGGTGGTGTTGCCAACGATAAGGTGTTTAATACCGTGGAGCTGTTCTTTGACGGACTGATTGATAAAACGGAAGCTATCAACCGCCTGCGTTATGAAAAGCCGAATCTGCAAATATGTTTCCGTACAGAGAAAGCACTGTCTCTGTTGCATTTTGAAGGGAGTGAAACACTATGACAGCGAACCCGATTTTGCTTCAAAAAAAATATAGCCGTGTTATTGAATGCTTTGCTAAACTGCAGGGACTTTCACTGGATGTGGCATTGGATTTCTTTTATCATTCCCAGGTTTATCAGCTGATCCGTGATGGTGTTTCTGATATGCACTGCATGAGCGATGCGTATCTGGCAGAGGAACTGGAACAGGAATATGTTGAGAAAGTGCCTGTAAATGAGGTAGTAAAGGAGAGAATAAAGTGAGACATAATGTTTTTGATTCAATGCCATCAGATATAGTTCCCGGTAAAGATAATGTATTTGCAAATTTTTTGCAAACAGCTGGGCTTTATAAGTCCATGAAAATAGATGAAGATAATATTGAAGATTTAATTCTTTTACTTGATGGAAAAGTTCGAATAAGTATGTATTGTAAAGAATGCAAAGAGGAACGTGTTTTTACAATGAAGCCTTATATATATTTTCAGGATAAGGATAATAAATGCTATTCAAAAAAACTTTCAGAAGAAGTTTGGAGAATTCAGCAGTTGTATATTCTTAAAAATACACCGACGGTTGGAGGACACGTAGAAGAACAAAATACGGTATGGAAGTGGAAAGAATCACAAATTGAAGAAGTGTCAAGGGTTTTGGTATTCCAATTTGTTTGCAGCATGAATGAGGAACATCATCTTGATTATATTGTCCTGACAACAGATAAGTCAATGATGAAAATTGGACAGTATCCATCTGTTGCAGATATGACATTTCCAGAATTAGATGCATATAAACATGTAATTTCGAAGGAAGATCGTAAGGAACTTGGAACTGCAATAGGACTTTTTGCAAATGGTGTTGGTGCTGGTTCATATGTTTATTTGAGACGAATTCTTGAAAGACTTGTTTACAAAGCAAAAGAAGCTGCGGCTGATGTGATTGATAACGAGATGTTTGAACAGGCGAGAGTTGCTGAAAGAATTAAGATGTTGGAAGGATATCTTCCAGATATACTGGTCAAAAATACAACTATTTACGGAATTTTGAGCAAGGGTATTCATGAGTTAAGCGAAGAAGAATGCCAAGAGTATTTTCCAGTTGTGAAAGAATGCATTTATCAGATACTCGGTATGTGGGAGAGTGAGAGAAGAAAAAAGGCTGATGAAGATGCTTTAAGCAAAGCACTGAGCTCAATTTCTTCATCAATCAAGTAAAAATATGGTGGTTAGGACTGTTAAAGAGAGCGAGGTGTTACGATGACCATAGAAGAAATTCTTGCAGGAGAATCGAAGAATGTAGAGTTTAAAGAAAACCTGCCGGAGAAAAGCATCAAATATATGAAATCTGTGGTTGCCTTTGCAAATGGAACCGGAGGAAAAATCATTTTCGGAATTGCCGATAAAACCAAAGAGGTTGTTGGCTTTGACAAGGAAGACGTATTCAAGAAAATGGATGCCATTGCCAATGCCGTATCAGACAGCTGTGAACCGGCAATCATACCAGATATTACTTTACAGACGGTCGATGGTAAGACGGTCATTGTGGTAGAGGTTTCTGAGGGCAGACAGCGTCCATATTATATCAAAGCCCTTGGCAGAGATGGCGGTGTATATGTCCGTGTTGCCGGAACTACCCGCCTTGCCGATGAGTATATGGTAAAAGAGCTGCTGTTTGAGGGCAGTAACCGCTACTACGATCAGGCATTGTGTACAGGACTGAATATCACGGATGAAGATATTGATGCTCTTTGCAAAGCAATGAAGGAACAGGCAGTCAAGAATGCCCATAATGAGGAACAGAAAGCATCTATCAAAGATGTTGGTAGGCATCAGCTGCGTTCCTGGGGTGTTTTGATTGAGCGTGATGGAAAAGATTATCCGTCCAATGCCTTTGCTATTTTGACAGGCAACGGTGGACTTCATGTTGCAACGCAATGCGGCGTGTTCAAAGGTACAACGAAAGCGGTATTTGTTGACCGCAGAGAATATACCGGTCCACTTTGGGAACAGATAGACGAAGCATTTCAGTTTGTTCTGAGAAATATTCATCTGGGTGCTACCATTGTGGGAATTTATCGGCAGGATATTTATGAGATTCCACCGGATGCCATTCGTGAGTTGATTATCAATGCGATGGTGCACCGTAGTTATCTGGATCATGGTACGATACAGGTAGCGGTATATGACAACCGTTTGGAAATCACTTCTCCTGGGAAACTGCCAATGGGACAAACTATGGAGCGTATGAAAGAAGGCTATTCCAAAATCAGAAATGAAGCCCTTGCCCATGCGTTTGCTTATATGAACCTGATCGAGCATTGGGGAAGTGGCATTCCGAGAATTATAGACAAAGTAAAAGCTGCCGGACTGCGAGAGCCGGAGTTTATTGGCGGCGAAGTTGATTTGCGTATCAATATTTATCGAGGTCAGGTTGATACAAATAACGCCATGATTAACGCCAATGACACTAAAGATGGCGTTAATGGCGTTGATTATGGCGTTAATGATGCCGGAAATGGAATTAATGGCGTTGAAGTGCCATTTAATAAGGAACAGGCACAGATAGAAAAATTGTTGCAGATTATAGAGAAAAATCCATCTGCAACACAGGCATATTATGCAGAAGAGATAGGTGTGTCGAAAAGAACGGTTTCTCGAATGTTTGCTTTTTTACAGGAAAAAGGTAGATTGGTACAGAGCGGAACAAAACGAAAAGCAAATTGGAAAATTATAAGGTAGGAGGACAGCATGGATACAGATAAAATAATACAAGATTTAAATCGCAGGTTTGCTGCACCTCTTCCTGAGTTTTATCAGCGTCGTATCATTTTCTGGTACGATGAAGATAAGGAATTTGAGGATAAGCTGGATGAAGTGGTTCTGGAAAATGCAAAGGTGATTGCCTTGACTGGTAATAATGCGTTTTCAGTAAAAAAACTGCTTTCAGTAGATGATTTGACCACAAATTATCTGGTTTACAGTCCGTGTGTCTATAACCGCCCTGATGATAACTGGCTTCTGGATGTGGAGCTTTACAGCGAAGAGTTTCGAGCAGATCTGATTTCTATCTGGATGGATGAGATGGGACTTATATCAAATCCGGTAATGAGGAAACAGGTTAAAAATTATCGTGCTTATTTCAATGCGAAAGATCGTCGTTTGAAAGTCAGCACACAGAATAAAGTTCCGGAAACACCGGCACAGTTACACATGGCTGTCATGGCGGCAATCTGCGGATTGAAAGATGCACAGCCTAATATGATTCTCCGTAGTGTGTTCCAGGAGGGACTGGATTTGAATAATAACACGGTTTATCAGGATTTTGTAAAATATCATGCAGACGCGGCTTTTTGGGCGATGGTTCGTCAGGGATGTGGATTTGTGGGGGAAGAACCAGATCTTGGGCAGTTGGCAATTCATCTGCTTTTAACTGCAGCGACTCGTACCATGCGGCAGGAATATCTTGCCGGACTGGATGGTTTTATTTCCATGGCACATCAGGCATATTGCTATGATTTTATTTCTGAATGGCTTCATAGTGACAACATTCCGCAATTATATGATGTGGCTCGTTATGTTGAGGATGAAGCTCGTCTGTATGAGCGTTTTGAAAAGCTGACAGTAGAGGATTTGGTAGGAACAGAGTGCTTTCCGTGTATTAACGAAGTAATTCTGACAAAGCTAATGACAGAGATTAGTGACCATATTATTGATGTGGATACCATTACGAATACCGTTGAAAAACGTAGAACTTGTGTATGGTATGAGCCATTTGAGAATTTCTATGACGGTATCTTACAAGTGGCGAATATGCAAAGTTTCTTTAAGGAACATTCTGCCGGATTCCATACCGCAGAAGCGAAAAGTATCTGGAAAGAATATACTGAGAGTTACTATCAGATGGACACTTATTACCGTTTGTTCCATCTTAGTTTTCAAAAGAGTTTGGAGACTTCCAATATTCTGCTAGATGATTTGTTCAAGCATGTTGTCGATAAGGTGGAAGGACTTTATACGCACTGGTTCTTAGGTGAGTTGGGCAACAACTGGTCGGATGTATGTGCGGATGAACTGGCAACTTACGGTAAAGTTTTGGAAGTACCGCAACAGGAGGATTTTTACCGTTCCCGTATCCAGACCTCGGATACGAAAGTATTTGTAATTATCTCAGATGCCATGCGTTATGAAGTAGCGGCTACGATGGCAGATCAGCTTCAGCGAGAAACGCAAAGTAAGGTTTCTATCAGCAGTATGCAGAGCATCTTCCCTTCTACTACAAAGTTTGGTATGGCAGCTTTGTTGCCACACAAAGAATTGACAGTAGAGGTTTGGAACGATATTTTGACGGTTTTGGCAGATGGACAGTCTACGGCAAGTACTTATAGGGACAAGGTTCTGAAAACAGAAGATTCAGCAAGTGTGGCCTTAAAGTATAATGACATCATTGCTATGAAACGAGCGGAAAGAAGTGCTTTGGTAAAAGGTATGGATGTGGTCTATATTTACCACGATACCATTGATGAAGCCAGCCACACTTCGGATACTGCAGTTTTTGCTGCGTGTGACAAGACTATTTCAGAATTAAAGAATCTTGTGCGTATCATTGTAAATGAATTTGGTGGAACGAATATTCTAATTACGGCAGATCATGGATTTCTTTATACATACAGTCCTTTGAAGGAAGAGGACAAAGTAGATAAAAGAGGCTTTTTTGATGTGAATGTAACAAACTCTGACATTACAAAAAAAGAAAGTATCAAGCGATGTGTGGAGTATGGCAGAAGATATGCAATTATGCAGAAGGGTGTGCAACCGGATTACTTGATGCCTGTAAAATTCTTGGGCGGAAATACGGAATTCGATGGATTTGCACCGAGAGAAAGTATTCGTATTAAAATGAATGGCGGTGGTATGAATTTTGTGCATGGTGGTATCAGTTTACAGGAAATGGTTGTTCCGGTGATTGAGTATCATTATCTCCGCAATGATTCTATGGAATATAGGCGAAATAAGCAGAAATATGATACTAAGCCGGTAACGGTTAATTTACTGTCCGCAAACCGTAAGATTAGCAATATGATTTTTTCATTGAACTTCTATCAAAAAGATGCGGTCAGTACAAACCGTGAAGCTGCAACCTATCAGGTTTACTTTACAGATGAGGACGGCAAGCAGATTAGTGATATTCAGAAGATTATTGCAGATAAGACCAGTGATAATGGTGCAGAAAGAACTTTCCGTTGTCAGTTTAATTTGAAATCTCTGAAATACAGCAATACAGCTACTTATTATCTGGTAATTGCAGATGAACAGGGATTGCAGATGCCGCAGCGTGAGCCGTTCCAGATTGACATCGCCTTTGCGGTGGACGAGTTTGATTTTTTTAATTAATGCCGCAGGAGGAGAGAAAGATGGAGCAATTTGCAGAGGGTGAAAGTACCCGCGAAGAAATAAAGAACAAGCTCCGTCAGAACTTTGACGGTAAGATTGTTCGGAAAGACCTGACAAAGAAAATTAAAGAAGGGGCGAATGTCCCAGTGTATGTTCTTGAGTTCTTGTTGGGACAGTATTGCAGTTCAGATGATGAGACTGTTATAGATAAAGGTGTACAGAACGTGAAGCGTATTCTTGCTGACAACTTTGTACGCCCGGATGAATCACAGAAGATTCTGTCTCAGTTGCGTAAAAAAGGTAGTCACACGATCATTGATATGGTGACTGTTCGACTGGATATGAAAAAGGATTGCTTTTTTGCAGAGTTTTCTAATTTGGGCGTTGGTAATGTACCAATTGCCGACGAATATCCGGAAAAATTTGATCGCCTGCTCTGTGGCGGTATCTGGTGTATTGTTCAGCTGGATTATGAGGTTGAAGGCGACAATAATTTTGGTATTGAGGACATTGATGGAAATCCACTTCGTTCCAAACAGAAAAAGCAGAAAGATATTTCACCAATCAGTATCCGTAAGCTGACACCGATCCAGATGCCGCACATTGATATTGATGAACTGAAGCAGGGACGAAAAGCTTTTACGAAAGATGAATGGTTGGATATCCTTCTTCGTTCTATCGGAATGGAACCGGATGAATTTACATACCGTGAGAAATGGTTGCTCTTGACCCGTATGATTCCATTAGTTGAGAATAACTTTAATCTTTGTGAGCTTGGACCGAGAAGCACCGGTAAATCTCATCTTTACAAAGAGATTTCACCAAACAGTATTTTGATTTCCGGTGGACAGACGACGGTTGCAAACCTGTTTTACAATATGGGACGCAAAACGGTCGGACTGGTCGGCTTATGGGATTGTGTAGCTTTTGATGAAGTGGCAGGTATCAAGTTTAAAGATAAAGATGGCATCCAGATTATGAAGGATTACATGGCATCTGGATCTTTTGCCCGTGGCAAAGAAGAAAAAGCTGCTACTGCGTCCATGGTATTTGTGGGAAATATCAATCAGAGTGTGGACGTGCTGTTGAAAACGTCCAGTCTGTTTGCTCCTTTCCCGCAGGAAATGGGAACAGATACAGCATTTCTTGATCGTATGCACTGTTATCTTCCAGGATGGGAGATACCGAAGTTCAGACCGGAGCATTTTACTAATGATTATGGTTTTATCAGTGACTATTTGGCAGAGTTCATCCGAGAGCTTCGCAAGGAGCAGTATGGAGATGCACTTGATCACTACTTCCGCTTGGGGAGAAATCTGAATCAACGTGATACAATTGCGGTTCGTCGTATGATAGACGGTTATCTGAAGTTGATGTACCCAAATGGTGAGTTTACCAAAGAAGAACTGGAAGAAATTATTCAGATTGCATTGGAAATGCGTCGCCGTGTCAAGGAGCAATTGAAGAAGCTGGGTGGTATGGAGTTTTATGATGTGAACTTCTCCTATATAGATTTAGAAGATATGTCAGAACATTATGTTTCCGTACCAGAACAGGGTGGCGGTAAGCTGATACCGGATGGAATGTGTAATCCGGGACAGGTTTATACCGTATCCAGAGGAAAAAGTGGTATGATTGGTGTATTCCGTTTGGAAAGCCAGATGCTTCCGGGCAATGGCAAGATTGAACGGACAGGCTTAGGCAGTGATTCCAAATGCAAGGAAGCTGTGAACACGGCATTTAATTATCTGAAAGCCAACGGCAATCGAATCAGTGGCTCTATCAGCACCTCGACCAAGGATTACATCATCAATTATCAGGATTTGCAGGGTATCGGTATGACAGACAAATTGGCACTTTCAACATTGATTGCACTTTGTTCGATTGCCCTTGGAAAGCCTGTTGTCAGCAACTTGGCAGTGTTGGGAGATATAACAATTAGTGGCACAATGATAAAGGTGGATGAACTTGCCAATACACTTTAGGTGTGTCTTGATAGCGGCGCAAAGAAGGTGCTGATTCCGAGTACCTCGTTTGTTGATTTTGCAAGTGTTCCGGCTGATCTGATGAGTGCATTTCAGCTGATTCCTTATCAGAGTGCGGAAGATGCAGTGTTTAAGGCATTGGGGGTAGAATAATTGAAGAAAGACTTAATTAAACTTATAGATTCACGAAAAGAAATAGAAAATATGTTTCATCCGTTTGATGGCGGTAAGGTAACGTCATTTGAACGGATCAGTGATGTGCCTGAATTCCAAAATTGGCTTCAAGAGATAAAATTGGAATTACAGGGAATTTATGATCTAACTCATGACACTTTTGTATGGGAAACTATCAATTTGTGTGGCAAGCGCCTGGATGGTTTTACGGAGAAAAAGTATTTTATTGAGCTTGTCGGAAAACTTCAGGCTATTAGAAAAAATATTGATAAATATTATCCGGACGAGGAGAAAGAGTCAGAATTGTCACATTCACAAGGAGGTGCTTCTAGTATGAAAAAGAAACCGCTTATATTTATAAGTCATTCTTCTAAGAATAAGGATCAAGTTGCAAAAATTGCGGATTTACTTCGTTCAATCAATTTAAGTCCTCGCAGAGATATTTTTTGCAGCTCCCTACCAGGATATGGAATACCAAATGGAGCCAATATTTTTGACTTTTTAAGGGAACGGTTCCTTAATTATGACTTGCATATTATTTTCGTACATTCGCCAGAATATTACGAAAGCCCAGTCAGCTTAAATGAAATGGGCGCAGCATGGGTACTAAGAGCCAATGCAACTTCACTTCTTCTTCCTGGTTTTAATTTTTCTGGAATGAAAGGTGTAATTGGAAGTGATTGCATTGCTATTAAGTTAGATGGTGATCGTTCAGAAGTAAAAGATCGCCTTAATCAGTTGAGACGGGAATTAGAATCAGAATTTGATATTTCAGATAATGAAGATATTATTTGGGAAGAAGCAAGGGACAAGTTCATCAGTGAAATAAATGGCGATGTATCAACCAAAAATGAGAATATCAGTGCTACACCTGCCTTAATAACAGAGGAAATGAAGCAACTCCTTAAAAAAGTGGCAGATGCACCGGGAGGGCAGATCCTGATAACTTCAGATTTGGAATCAGGTACATATATTCAAATTGGCAGCGAAGTAGTTGCTAAGGAGTATCCAGATAGACGTGAATATGTTGTTTGGGAAGAGGCACTTAATGCTTGTTTGAAAGAAAAATATATCGAAAGAAAAAGCAAAGAGATTTGTGTAATCACAAATGCTGGCTATAAAGTAGTTTAGATGTATATAATCACCTAAATAATAGGTATGACGCGAAGGCGGAAATAGAAAAACTTGAAAAAATGGTGTAAAAGTGGTGTAAATACCGCCAAAATCAATTTAATAGAAAATTTATAAAGCCTGAAACTCCAGTAAAATCAAGGGTTTCAAAAATTTTATTAAAAAAATTAGCACTCGACTATTGACATTGCTAATAGGTGGTGGTATGTTATGTACAGATAAAAAATTAGCACTCCAAAATACAGAGTGCTAACAAATTAAAAGCATACTTCAGATGGAGCGTGTGACCAATGGAAAATGAAAACAAAGAACTAGAATTGAGCGAGAGACAGCTTACCATACTGGATGCAATCATCCGCAATTATCTCGCCACAGGAGAGCCGGTTGGCTCACGTACAATTTCAAAATATACAGATCTTAATCTGAGCTCGGCAACAATCAGAAATGAGATGAGCGACTTAGAGGAGATGGGCTATATAGTACAGCCACATACCTCAGCAGGAAGAATTCCTTCGGATAAGGGCTACAGATTATATGTAGACCATCTTATAGAGACCAATGATAAGAAGGAAAAAGAGCTTTCTGATATGAAGGAGCTGGTCATTGAAAATACCGAGAAGATGGAGCAGGTGTTAAAGCAGGCGGCGAAGGTACTTGCAAACAATACCAATTATGCCACACTTGTTTCTGCACCGGATGTCAATCACAACAAGGTGAAATTCATCCAGCTTTCACAGGTTGACGACCAGCATCTGCTTGCAGTAATTGTTATGAACAATAATATGGTCAGAAACAAGATGCTTGATTTATATGAGCCGCTTGACAATGAGACGATACTTAAGCTCAACATTCTGCTTAACACCTCATTAAACGGACTCGCAATGAATGAGATTAATCTTGGAAACATTGCAAGCATAAAGGAGAGAGCCGGTATTCATTCAGGAATTGTCTCTGATGTGATTGATGCATTGGCACAGACTTTCGCTGAGAGTGAGGATCTTAAGATTTACACCAGCGGAGCGACAAATATTCTGAAGTATCCTGAGCTTTCGGATTCCAATAATGCAGCGACACTTTTGTCAGCATTTGAGGAAAAGGAAGAGCTAGCAAGCCTTGTTACTGAATCCCTATCCGATTCCGAGAAGAAGGACAATGGAACAGGTATTCAGGTTTATATAGGAAATGAATCTCCAATCCAGACCATGAAGGACTGCAGTGTTGTTACTGCGACATATGATCTGGGTGAGGGCGTAAAGGGCACGATAGGAATTGTCGGACCAAAGCGCATGGATTATGAAAAAGTAATGGATAATCTAAAGACTCTTAAATCCCAGTTAGATGGAATTTATAAGAAGTCAGAGGATGAAACATAGGAAGGTGGTCAAAAATGCCAGAGGATATTAAAAAAGAAACAATCGACAATGAGACTGCAGAAAACAAAGCAGAAGAGATAGAGATTGAAGGAGCTGATGAGGAAAGCACTCAGGCAGCCGAAGAAGCAAAAGATACAGATGTGAAGGACACTGAATCAGAGGATGATGCTTCAGCTGATGCAGATGCCAAAGCAGATGAAAAGTCTGATGAAAAGAAAGGTCTCTTCAAGAAAAAGAAAAAAGACAAGAAGGATGAGCAGATTGAAGAACTTAACGACCGTCTGAAAAGACAGATGGCAGAGTTCGAGAACTTCCGCAAGAGAAGCGAGAAGGAAAAATCCCAGATGTTTGACATGGGAGCAAAGACAATAGTTGAGAAAATCCTTCCTGTAATCGACAATTTCGAGAGAGGTCTTGCAGCAGTACCGGATGATAAGAAGGATGATCCTTTTATTACAGGTATGGATAAGGTCTACAAGCAGATGCTCACAGAGCTTGATGCTGTAGGAGTGAAGCCTATAGAGTGTGTAGGACAGGAGTTTGATCCTGATTTCCACAATGCAGTGATGCAGGTTGAAAACGATGAGCTTGAGTCAGGCACCGTAGCACAGGAGCTCCAGAAGGGCTATATGTACAAGGATTCAGTGGTACGCCACAGCATGGTATCCGTAGTACAGTAATGATGTGTACATCTATCCGGCATGACAGTGAATCGGATTTAGTGATTCATGTGAGGCATAGGATGGTTACAAATATATAAAACAGGTAAAAACACTATATTTAATAGGAGGAAAATAAAATGGGCAAAATCATTGGTATTGATTTAGGAACAACAAACAGCTGCGTAGCAGTTATGGAAGGTGGAAAACCTACAGTTATAGCAAACCAGGAGGGTGCAAGAACTACTCCTTCAGTAGTTGCTTTCACAAAGACAGGAGAGAGACTTATCGGTGAGCCTGCAAAGCGTCAGGCAGTTACAAATGCTGAGAAGACAATTTCTTCTATCAAGAGACATATGGGTACAGATTACAAGGTGCAGATTGATGACAAGAGCTACAGCCCACAGCAGATTTCAGCTATGGTACTTCAGAAGTTAAAGGCTGATGCAGAGGGATATCTCGGTGAGAAGGTTACAGAGGCAGTTATCACAGTACCAGCTTACTTCAACGATGCTCAGCGTCAGGCTACAAAGGATGCCGGCAAGATTGCAGGTCTTGATGTAAAGCGTATCATCAACGAGCCTACAGCAGCAGCACTTGCTTATGGTCTTGACAATGAGAAAGAGCAGAAGATTATGGTTTATGACCTTGGTGGTGGTACATTTGATGTATCTATCATCGAGATTGGTGACGGAGTCATCGAAGTATTATCTACAAACGGTGATACACACCTTGGTGGTGATGATTTCGATAACAAGGTAACTCAGTGGATGATTGACGAGTTCAAGAAGGCAGAGGGTGTTGATCTTTCTACAGACAAGATGGCACTCCAGAGATTAAAGGAAGCTGCTGAGAAGGCAAAGAAGGAGCTGTCTTCAGCTACTACTACAAACATCAACCTTCCATTCATCACAGCTACAGCAGAGGGACCAAAGCATTTCGATATGACTCTTACAAGAGCAAAATTCGATGAGCTGACACATGACCTCGTAGAGAGAACAGCAATCCCAGTACAGAACGCTATGAAGGATGCAGGCGTTACAAATGCAGACCTTGGACAGGTATTACTTGTAGGTGGTTCTACACGTATTCCGGCCGTACAGGACAAGGTAAAGCAGATGACAGGAAAAGAGCCAAGCAAGTCTCTTAACCCTGATGAGTGCGTAGCAATCGGTGCTTCTATCCAGGGTGGTAAGCTTGCAGGAGATGCCGGTGCCGGCGAAGTACTTCTCCTTGATGTTACTCCACTTTCTCTTTCAATCGAGACAATGGGTGGTGTTGCTACAAGACTTATCGAGAGAAATACAACTATTCCTACAAGAAAGAGCCAGATATTCTCTACAGCCGCTGATAACCAGACAGCCGTTGATATCAACGTAGTACAGGGTGAGAGACAGTTCGCCCGCGATAATAAATCACTCGGACAGTTCAGGCTTGATGGTATCCCACCAGCACGTCGTGGAGTTCCACAGATTGAGGTTACATTCGATATCGATGCAAATGGTATCGTAAATGTGTCTGCAAAGGATCTTGGAACAGGAAAAGAGCAGCACATCACAATCACAGCAGGATCTAATATGTCTGATGATGAGATTGATAAGGCTGTTAAAGAGGCTGCTGAGTTTGAGGCACAGGATAAGAAGAGAAAAGAAGCAATCGATGCAAGAAATGATGCTGAGAGCTTTGTATTCCAGACAGAGGATGCATTAAAGCAGGTTGGAGATTCTGTTGATGCCGCTGATAAGTCAGCAGTTGAGGCTGATATCGCAGCAGTTAAGTCATTCCTTGATGCACATAAAGAGGCTGAGGCTATGACAGAGGCTGATGTTGCAGAGCTTAAGGCAGCACAGGAGAAGCTCACACAGAGTGCTCAGAAGGTATTTGCAAAGATGTATGAGCAGGCTCAGGCAGCGCAGGGAGCAGCAGGAGCAGGACCTGACATGAATGCAGGAGCAGCAGGAGCAGGACCTGATATGAATGCAGGCGCTTCAAACGGTGCAGATGATGATGTCATCGACGCAGATTTCAAGGAAGTATAATTAAACAGATGCTGCCATAATGATATGAGGATTAATGACCTGTAATTCGGGTTATCAATCAAAGCATCATAATGGCTGCGTAAGTAAAATTACTCGCAAGGTTGGCCGCTTGGCCGGCCTTGCGAATTAGTTGTATAATAAAAGGAATTTTCAATTATGGCAGAAAAAAGAGATTATTATGAGGTATTAGGAGTATCTAAGACTGCAACAGATGCAGAGATTAAAAAAGCCTTCAGACAGCAGGCAAAGAAATATCATCCTGACATTCATCCGGGTGATAAAGAGTGTGAGGAGAAGTTTAAGGAGGCTCAGGAGGCCTATGCCGTATTGTCTGATCCGGATAAGAGACGCCAGTATGATCAGTTCGGTCATGCAGCATTTGATGGCACAGGCGGCGGAGCCGGTGGCTTTGATTTCTCAGGCATGGATATGGGGGATATTTTTGGGGACATTTTCGGAGATTTCTTCGGAGGTGGAAGAAGCAGTGGCAGAAGAAATGGTCCTGCACAGGGTGCAAATGTCCGTCTCAGTGTAAGAATTTCTTTTGAGGAAGCTATATTTGGCTGCACAAAGGAGCTTGAGTTCAACTATAAGGAGACATGCTCTACCTGTGGAGGCAACGGAGCTAAGCCGGGTACATCTCCTGAGACATGTACCCAGTGTAATGGTACAGGTAAGGTTGTCAGACAGAGTCAGTCTCTGTTTGGAGTAGTGCAGAATGTCACAACATGTCCATCCTGCGGTGGTTCGGGCAAGGTAGTAAAGGATAAGTGTCCTACATGCCACGGTACAGGCTACAATACCAAGAAGGTCAGAAAGACTGTTGAGATTCCGGCCGGTATAGATAATGGACAGTGTGTCAGAATACGTGAATACGGCGAGCCAGGCATAAATGGCGGACCGCGTGGAGATCTTCTTGTTGAAGTTATTGTTTCAGGCAGCAGGGATTTTGAGCGTCAGGATGTTAATATCTTTTCGAAGGCATCCATCTCGTATGCTATTGCAGCCTTAGGCGGAGATATAAGAATCAAGACTGTTGATGGAGATATTATATACACAGTTGCACCGGGTACACAGACAGGTACACGTATCCGCTTAAAGGGCAAGGGTGTTCCTTCAACAAGAAATAAAGCAATAAGAGGTGACCATTATGTCACACTTGTTGTCAATACGCCTACAGGTCTGTCTAAGGAAGCTAAGGAGGCTCTTAAGAAGTTTGATGAGCTTTCAGGAGGTTCTCTGACCAAGGAGGGCGGAGCTTCTACTGATTCTAAAAAGAAAAAAGGATTTATGGATAAGCTCAAGGAGTCTTTGGACGATCTGTAAATAGATGATTTGTAATAGATGATCTGTAATAGATGTCCTATAATATATGTCCCGCCATGTGTGACGGGGCATTTTTTAGGCTATTTTTACGTATAAAAAAATGGGGCTTTTATACAGCACATTTTTATGGTATTATATGAGATAAGTTGTGGAGGCAGTCGTATGACTGCCTTGTAAAATGTACGGAAATGTTTTGAAATAAAACTGTATTTATACTATGTATCTATTTTATTAAGAGAGGATTTTTATATGAAGTGGAAGAAATACACGATTGAGACAACAACCGCGGCTGAGGATTTTATGAGCAGCATGCTTATGGAGCTTGGTATCGAGGGGATCGAGATTGAGGACAATATTCCCCTGACCAAAGAGGACCAGGCGGATATGTTTATTGATTTTCTGCCGGAGCTGCCTCCGGATGAGGGCATAAGCCATGTCAGCTTTTATATTGAGGATGATGGCAGTGACCAGTCAGATATGCTTAGAAAGGTAAAGCTTGGACTTGAGGATTTAAGAGATACTGTTGATGTGGGAAGCGGTGTAATTTCGTCATCTGAGACAGAGGATCTCGACTGGATTAATAACTGGAAGAAGTATTTTTCATCATTTACAATCGGTGATATATTGATTAAGCCTACATGGGAAGAGGTAAAGCCTGAGGATGAGGATAAATTTATGATAGAAATTGATCCGGGAATCTCCTTTGGTACAGGAAAGCACGAGACAACACAGCTTTGTATCAAGCAGCTTATCAAGTATATTGAGGGCGCAAAGGAAGCACCTACAGTGCTTGATGTGGGCTGTGGAAGCGGAATCCTTTCAATTGTAGCTTTAAAGCTTGGTGCAAAGGAGGTTGTAGGTACTGACCTTGATGCTGACTGCATGATTTCTACGCGTGACAATATGCAGGTCAATCATCTGGATGAGAAGCTTGGCACGTTTTATGTCGGCAATCTCATAGATGATACAGAGCTTCAAAAGAAGGTCGGTACTGAAAAATATGATATCGTTGTTGCAAATATCCTTGCTGATGTCATCATTCCTATGGCACCTGTTATTCCTGACAGGTTAAAGGAAGGCGGATATTTTATCACATCGGGTATCATAGATTTCAAGGAAAATGAAGTTAAAGAGGCTATCGAAGCAGCGGGGTTTAAGGTGATAGAAATCAATCATCAGGGTGAATGGGTCAATATCACTGCGCAGAAGCTGACTAAATAGTTTGGTGGATTATGTATCAGTTTTTTGTAGAGGAAGAGCAGGTTCATTCTGACAGCATCTCAATCACCGGAGGTGACGTAAATCACATAAAGAATGTACTGCGCATGAAAAACGGGGAAAAAATAAGAGTAAGCTCAAAATCCGGACAGGCATATTTTTGTCACATATCATCGATTCTGGATGATGAGGTCCTCGCAGCTATTGACAGTGCAGATGAGACGGGCACAGAGCTTGATAATCACATCGTGCTGTATCAGGGGCTGCCAAAGGGCGATAAGATGGAGCTTATTATTCAAAAGGCTGTGGAGCTTGGTGTATCTGAGATAGTACCGGTTGCCATGAAAAACTGTGTGGTAAAGCTGGATGAAAAAAAGGCAGCAAAAAAGCTGCAGAGATGGCAGGCTATCGCTGAGAGCGCAGCAAAGCAGTCAAAGCGCACTGTGATTCCCACTGTGAAGCAGCCGGTTACATACAAGGAAGCTTTGAAAATCGCTTCAGAGCTTGACATCACGCTGGTGCCATATGAGAATGAGCGTGGCATGGATGCGACAAGAGAGATAATGGGGCAGCTTAAGGCTGGTCAGACTATCGGTGTTGTCGTGGGTCCTGAGGGCGGCTTTGCACCGGAGGAGATAGCACTTGTGGATGAGCATGCCAAAATGCACAGAATAAGCTTGGGACGCAGGATTTTACGCACGGAGACAGCAGGACTTGCTGCACTTGCCATGCTTGTATACAATTTGGATGTGTAGACAGTATAGATACTTAACAGTTAAGAAGTAGAGGTCAGGAGAAAAAATGGAAGCATATTTGGATAATTCTGCCACAACCAGATGCTCAAAAGAAGCGGCAGATATGGTTTATAAGCTGCTTACAGAGGATTACGGTAATCCCTCATCACTTCATATGAAGGGCGTTGAGGCAGAAAATTATATTAATGATGCTAAGAAAAAGATTGCAAAGACACTCAGGGTGCAGGATAAGGAGATACTATTTACATCCGGCGGCACAGAGTCGAATAATACTGCAATAATAGGTGCTGCAATGGCCAATAAGCGTGCAGGAAGGCATATCATCACATCTTCTGTAGAGCACGCATCGGTTTTGTCTGTGATGCAGTTTCTAGAGGAGCAGGGCTTTGAAATCACATATCTGCCTGTAAACCATGACGGCGTGATAAGTGTTGAAGAGCTGAAAAATGCCGTAAGGGAGGATACAATTCTTGTATCGCTTATGCATGTAAACAATGAGATTGGCGCAGTCATGCCGATTGAGGAGGCGGGAGCAGCTATAAAAGAGAAAAATCCTGCCACACTTTTTCATGTGGATGCCATACAGTCCTACGGCAAGTTTGAAATCAGACCAAAGCGCATGAATATAGACATGCTTTCAGTCAGTGGACACAAGATTCACGGACCAAAGGGCAGCGGATTTTTATATATAAAGGACAAGACTAAAATCAAGCCAATTATATACGGAGGCGGCCAGCAGAAGGGCATGCGCTCAGGTACGGAAAATGTTCCTGCATATGCAGGTCTTGGAGTGGCAGCAGAAGAAATTTACACGGATTTTAATAAAAAAACAGCACATATGTATGAGCTTAGGGATCATTTTATAGAGTCAGTGCAGCGTATTGACGGAGTATCGGTAAACGGACGCATAGACCATACAAATGCCCCTCATGTGGTAAGCGTGAGCGTAGATGGTGTGAGAGCGGAGGTTATGCTTCATACTCTTGAGGACAGGCAGATATATGTGTCTGCAGGAAGTGCCTGCTCATCAAACAAACCGGCAATCAGTTCAACACTAAAGAGCATAGGGCTTAAGCCGTCACTTTTGGATTCCACAATCAGATTCAGCTTTTGTGTGAATACCACACAGGAGGAAATTGATTACGCTGTATCAGTGATGGCAGAGGTGATACCAATGCTGCGAAGATATACAAGGCGCTAAAAAGTTACGCATACAATGAAATATTAAGTAATTAAAAATAATAAATAATAAATAAG
>ERZ1034691.800-NODE-800-length-22512-cov-12.811061_pt1 | contig 22512 bp, 17 predicted proteins | sample MGYA00520638_ERZ1034691 | MGnify/ENA primary metagenome ERZ1034691 (study PRJEB33766, sample SAMN09781763) | gut metagenome | biome: gut microbiome | host: Homo sapiens | place: Madagascar | study: EMG produced TPA metagenomics assembly of the PRJNA485056 data...
CTCGACGTAATCGCTCGTCAGGCTCACGAGAGACTCTAAGGAAGTGAAGAATGAAGAGGGAAGAGTGAAGAATCCTCTTGTCTCTTTGTAACATATAGATTGCCCGCTAGATTTTCTTTCCGAGGATATTTAGCGGGCAATTTAGCTTATTTAACTGCAAATTTAAACTTGGTATTGAAAAAAGTGCTATCTTTGCGGTATGAAACTAAATAATGAACAAAAGAAAGCCCTTTATGAAGAGGGTTACAAATTCTGTTTTGATGTTGTCAAGCTCATTCTTGGTGGTGTCATTTTTGCAGGAATTATGCAAGATAATATAGATAGAACTAGGTTGTATGCTTGGGGCGTTTTCTTTATGGTCTTGATAGTTGCATTAGGAATGTATTTTGTAATAAAGTCTAAAAATAAAAAGAAATAATTATGGATTTAGTTGATTTTTTGGGTGTCGTCACTGCTCTTATAGTCGTTCCTGGGCTTGCTTTTATTCTTTGGGATAATTACCAAGAGAGGAAAGCTGCATGAAAGGATTTGTTCACAGTATAGAGAGCTTTGGTTCTGTTGATGGACCAGGCATCAGATTTTTGATCTTTCTGCAAGGTTGTCCCATGCGCTGCCAGTTCTGCCACAATCCGGATTCCTGGAAGACAGGAGTAGGAGAGGAGTGGAGTGCCGATGACCTGCTGGACAAGGCAGAGCGATTCAAGAGTTATTGGGGAGATAATGGAGGAATTACCGTGAGCGGTGGCGAGGCATTGATGCAGATAGACTTTCTCATCGAACTCTTCGAGAAAGCCCATCAGCGTGGCATCAATACCTGTCTTGATACCTCGGCTCAACCCTTTCATAGAGAAGGGAAAAACTTCGAGAAATTTGAGCGTCTGATGACCGTCACTGATACTGTTCTTCTTGATATCAAGCATATCAATGAAGAAGAGCATCGTAAACTCACGCTTCATTCCAATAAGAATATACTGGATTGTGCCCGCTATCTGAGCGAGATTCACAAGCCGGTATGGATACGTCACGTCCTCATTCCAGGTATTACCGACAAGGATGAATACCTGGAAGAATTGCGCGATTTCCTCTCTACGCTCTCTAATATAGAGCGCATTGATGTATTGCCTTATCATACGATGGGCATCTACAAGTATGAAAAATTGGGTATACCTTACCCCTTGTCAGGGATAGAACCTCCTACAAGTGACCGTGTGGCTCATGCCAACGACATCTTGCAGAAGGCTATATCTTAATTTCTGCTGAGATTCCTGAGATGAGATTCTATTGAACTGATGAGTCGGGCTTTGATCACCGGTTTGTTGATATAGTCGTTGACTCCCAGTTCATAGCATTCATCGATGTTGTCCTTGTTGTTTAACAGGGAGACAACGATGATGACCATCTCGTTCTTACTATATTTTTTTCTGACGTAATCTATCACGTCCCATCCATTCACATGAGGCATCATCAAGTCGAGCAAGATGATGTCTGGTGTGTATGAATCAATGATGTCGATGGCTTCCTGACCACCTTCTGCTATTTTCACATCCAGGTCAAAATCCTTGATCATTTCTCCGAGAGTCTGGATATTCTCAGGGATATCGTCAACGATCAGCACTTTATATTTGTTCATAATCATTTACTTTTTCTTTGGGTTTTCTTTTATTGTACAGTTAGGTCTTGGACGTCGCTGCTCTAAGCTTTTCTTGCCTTGTGTACTCCGTATATGTCGCACATGAAGCCTTTGGCTGAGAGCAACTTGTTCATATTGATGTTATCGAATATCTTGTGATGTGTACCTATCACCACGATATCGTAGACTTTATCCAGAACTTTAGCGTCATCCTCTACATGGATGCCGTATTCATTCTTCACTTCCTCCTTGTCTACCAGCGGGTCGTAGAGGGTAGTCTTGTATCCTGTTCCCACCAGGTTGATGTAGAGGTCAGCCACCTTGGTGTTTCTGATGTCATCGCTGTCAGGCTTGAACGAGAAGCCCAGGATGAGCACCTTGGTCTCGGGAGCCTTGAACTTTCTGAAGTCGCATGCACTCTTGATCTTGCCTGCCATCCAGACCGCCATCTGCTCATTCACCTCGCGTGCCGTAGAGAGGAGCGAAGGAACCACGTCCACCTCCTGTGCCTTGTTGATGAGATAGTATGGATCTACAGCGATACAGTGACCGCCAACAAGTCCTGGGGTAGCAGGAACGAAGTTCCATTTTGTGCTGGCAGCTTCCGTCACATCCTCGATGCTGATGTTCATCTTGTCGAAGATTTTTTCCATCTCGTTGAAGAATGCTATCTGAACATCTCGCTGGCAGTTCTCCATCAGCTTGCAGGCTTCGGCTATTCTGATGCTCTTCGCCTTGTGAGTGCCATGGGTGAGAACCGAGCTGTAGAGGTTGTCGATGATTTCTGCCGCTTCGGGTGTAGAACCACTGGTCACCTTTACGATGTTCTCTATGGTGTGGACGGTATCTCCCGGGTTGATTCTCTCAGGTGAGAAACCTACGAAGAAGTTATCGTTCAGCTTGAGTCCCGATGTTGATGCCAGCAACGGAGCGCATACTTCTTCTGTCAGTCCGGGATAGACTGTAGATTCATATACCACGATGTCTCCCGGTTTTAGGATTTTGCCTACTGCTGTAGTAGCATTTCTGACGCAGCTGATATCAGGTTTGTTCGACTTGTTTACCGGTGTCGGTACAGCTATGATGTATACATTGCAGCCTTTCAAGTCGCTGATGTCGCAGGTCAGCTTTAGTCCCCTTTCGAGAGCTTTAGACAGCATTCTGTCTTCCGCTCCCTGTTTCCTGGCTAATTTAGCTACCTTGGCAGCATTGATGTCGTAACCCCAAGTATCGTATTTCTTTGAGAATAAGCATGCAAGCGGTGTACCTACATAGCCTAGTCCAATCACGCCTATCTTAAACTCAAAAGATTTGTTATTCATATACTATATATATTAAGTTTATATTATTGTTTATTCATTCTTTACATTCCCTCCAGCTGAGCGTATCGGGAAGTCTTCTCCGGATTCCATGCATCGGCATACGAGCGATGGAAGAAGAGCTCCTGCAGATGGGCTGAAAGTCGGGCGATACGCAGGAAGTAACCTGTATACGGCGACATCAGCGGCAAGAATCGGTAGAGGAACATTTCCTCTTTTCTTCTCTCTGTCACCATCATCACCAGCAGGAAGGCGAATTGGGAGAAGCATACTCGGATGAAGTAGCCCAGCGCCAATATCTCTACGATGTGGCTATTGAAGGTGATGGCGAGTTTCACGATATACCACAACCACAGGAAGTTGAGGAAGCAGTCGTACGTTACGCTCTCCATGTTGGAGATCCAGTTCAATATAGACCAGTTCTTGGTTGGCAGCAGGATGTCGCGGTGTTTGCGCAAGCGGAATCTTACGAGCGAACGCGACCATCTGATACGCTGGTGATACAGTTTATACCATTTTGTCGGCACATTGGTCATGCAGATGGCATCTTCTGCGAATTTCACCTTGTATCCTGCCTTTCTTATCTTTTGTGTGAGGTCACCATCCAGTCCTGGTCCGATGTCCCAGAATCCTACCTCTTTCAGTGTTGCTCTGTCAAAGGCGCCGAAGGCACCCGATATGATGTGGTAGATGCCCAGCTCGCTTGTTACGATTCGTCCCACCTGTATGCGTTTCAGGTATTCGAACGCCTGCAGCGATGAGCAGATGGTCTCCTTGTTGTTGCGTACCTTCACGCATCCGCCCACACCCTTTACCATACCGTCGATGTAGAAGGGGAGGAGAATCTTCTCCAGCGCATCACGGTCCAGTGATGAGTCGGCATCCAGGCAGACGATGTATTTTCCTTTAGCCATCTGTGCACCATAGTTGCTTGCCGCAGCCTTGCCTCCTCGGTCTTCCAGTCTCAGATAATGGGTGATGTAACCAGCCCGATAGAGGTCGGTGCATATCAGTTTGGTGTAGTCATCGCTGCCGTCGTCTACCACTATGATTTCATAGTTTCTGTAGGTCTGTTCGGCGAGTGAGTTCACCATCTTGAATATATGGCTTCCCTCATTCTTTCCCGGTACGAGTATCGAAACGAGCGGATTCTCTCTGTAGAGATAGAATCTTGCCACTTCCTTTTCCTTTTCTATCTTGTTCTTATTGGTCAGTCGGTTGAATATTACCAGATATTCCAGCAGGTAATATCTCGGCATCTCAATGAAGAACAGAAACCAGTAGGTACTCAGGATGCTGCTCAGTGAGAGTGTACTCAACCAGTCCATGAAGTGGTTCAGAGTTTCTACGATTTCAAACATACCTACTCATCTCCTTTCTTTACTAGTTGTTTCTTATCTCAATATCGTGAGCGCCAGCACGGCTAGCAGTATCAGTACACCGGCAATGGTAATCAGCACGGCTACCAGCTGCTTGTATAGCTTGACACGCTTCATGATCTTGTCGTTATCATCTTCCTTCGGCTTCATTTCCAGTGGGGTCTCTGCGGTCTTGTTTTCTTCTTCTTCGGTCATTTTTTCCTCCGAATAACTGCAGTAGTCGTCTGGAGTCAGCTCTACGTAGTTCATCTTGTTGAAGAATTCCTCGTAGTTGCCGGTCACCTCCTTGGTCTTGGTATCGAGAACGCAGCATATCAGCTCGTCCGGTTCTATCTTGTCGGCCACCTTTCTGATAGCCTTTGACATCTGCTTGCTCAGTTCATGCTGTGCATCCTCTACGGTGATGTCGCTGAATATGGAATACGTGATGTAGAAGATGTTGTTGTTGTACGACACCTTGTGGTTGGAGAAGAGTCGGCAGAAGCTGGCTTGCAGACTGTCCTTGATCTTCACCGTGTCCTGTTCGGCATTCAGTATCCATATCTTTCCTACCAGTACTGATACCTGTTCCTTGCGGTAGGTCTCCATCAGGAGTCGGCGCAGGCGGTTTACCAGCAGCGGGTATTCCATGAAGTTGTCATAGAGGTTGGTCATGTTGTTGAATATGAGACTGTCCTGTGTCAGGGCGCGCACACCTTCCTCTGTAATCTTATAGTCTACTACGTCTCGTGGCACCAGTGCATTCACCGGGAAGGTACTCTCGCAGTAGCAGCAGGTTGCCTTGGTCAGTGGGGTTGTGAACGAGTTCTCACAGTCGTTGCAGGTATATACCACTGCAGGTCGGTCATAGTCTACACCGATGTGGCGCAGTTTCTTATGACATTTCGGGCATACCAGCACACCGCCTACGTTGTACGTACTCTCCGGCGAGACGTTGGCGCAGCTGAAGTGGTGGATGATGTTCTGAATCTTCAGGTTGGAACTTCCACACTTCGGGCAGCACTCTGTATACAACAGGTGCGAGTGGTTGCACTTCGGGCAGAGGTGCTCCTTGATGAGGAAGCGGTGAACCTTGAGTGCACCATATTCCACTATTGTATCCTTGAACATGAACATCTCGTTGAGATGGAACAGACCCAAACTGTGATAGTGCTCAAAGATAGGGTTGATGTATCCCAGCGATGATTTTTCCAGGAGTCGGTGTCCCATGATTCTCTGGTCGCGTGATAGGAGATATCTCAGAATGTTGGTAAAAAGCTGGTTCGGCTGTGTAGGTCTTGCAGTTTCCTGCTTGATGCCGTACTTCTCTTTTGCCATCTTGATTCGGTCGATAATCTCGTAAACTTTCTCATTGCTCATGTCGCTGACGTATGCGTCTACGATATAGTCAGTGATCTGTTCCTTTCCCGATACCGCTGTATTGACGAATATCGGCTTATAGCTACATTTATACGATAGGATAGGGCTGGCTCCAAACAGGATTGCATGGAACGCACGTTCACTCGTCGTATTGATGTATATGCAGTCGAAGTAGTCTGACTGGATATCTGGTGTTGAGTCGATATCGATGTAGGTATCGATGGTCAGCACCATGTCTCCTCTTTTGTTTCTTCTTAGTCCAATCATTTCTTCACGTTGTCTTTGTTTTGGTCAGGTGTGACGAGCTTTGAACTTCTCGTTACATTTTGATTCTTCTCCACTGGGATGGTATACATCGGCAGTGGCTTAGGGTCTAACATCGCACTGATCTTGTTCACCCTGATTCTCACCGGCAGTTTGTTGCTCATCACCCAAGCCGGCACTCGCTGGTTGGGTTTGAAGGTGAATACTGCCACTACGGCATTTGCATCGTGCGAGAAGTTGCTCTGCAGGTGCTTTGGAATTTCCTCCACTCGCAGACCTACCATCTGCAGCTTCGCCTTCAGTACCACGTCCTTGTTCACGATGACGTCAGCATCGTCAGGACTTTCCATATACTTGATTTTCTCACTAGGCACGTATGTGATGATGCCCAGGTGGCAGGCTGCATAGTCGGTATGCTGGATGGTGAGCACTTCATCGCTCTTGAACACCAGTGTCTTGTCGCTCACGTTCACCTTTGTGACGTAGGCATCGGCAGGCGCACAGCAGTAGTGTATCAGACCGTGGTTGTAGATGCTGGTATTGCTGGAGTATGGCATGTCAGCACCCGCCATGCCTGCACCTCTTCTGCTCATGAAGTTATAGGTGGTGTTCTTTGCCTGTGAGTAGATGGTCACCTTGTTCATCTGCTTTCTTATTTCTTCCTCCACCTCGGCAATCTCAGCATCCAGCTGGTTGCGCTTGGTGTTGTTGGTCAGTCCGTAGTAGATGTCGGAACTTTCCGAAGCTTTCTGCTTCTTCAGTTCAGCCAGTCGGGTACGCAGTACCGGAATCTCTTCTCTAGCCAGTTTGGCCTGCACTTCCATGTCGTGGGTTTCCTTTACCGCCGAAGGAATGATGTTTGGGTCGTATTGGGTTACGATATTACCCAGCAGGACGTAGGAGTAGAGCGTATCACCTTTGTGTACGGTTTCTCCCACCTCCTTGTTCACCTTCAGAACGTAGATGTCGTCAACCGCACAGATATGGTTTTCATCGAGTGTTACATATCCGTCATAGATGGCCCAGATCATTCGGGTAACGATATAGTATGCTGCCAGTACGATGATGAGGAGGAAGATCAGCGCGAATATAATCTGCTGTCTTGCCAGTCGGTGGCTTTGCGATTTGAGCAAGTCTGCCATCGCCTGTTCCTGTGGCGTGCTGTCATATTGAAACTCATTCATAGTTCGATCTCGTTGAATATATTGTTGTTGTTATAGATGCTTACTGCCTTCTCTATATTGATGATGGCGAGTCCGCGGTTCAACATCAGCTTGTACATTCTTTCCATGCTTTCCAGGAGTCCGGTATATTCTTCCATTCTCATCAGGTAGTTGTACCCGTTTTTCTGGTTTTTATATGCGAACCGTCGCATGTCGATGTATTTTCCTGTCTGCTGTATGTGGTAAGCCTCAGTGGCTATAGCCTGGTTGAGGTTTTCTATCTTTTTCAGCAGGATGTTTACCGACTGTCTTATTTCCTTCACGTCGGTGCTTCTGCTGTTCATGATAATCTCTTTCTGTGTCTCCAGTGCCTTTCTCTTTCTTGGGTTTTCGTTGTAGATTGGCACGGTGAATCTGATTCCTACATCACCATTGTGCGAGAACTTGTCGTTGCTCTGCCAGTAGGTTGACCATCTGGCGAATGGGGTGAGTCGGGTAGTGCTGAGATAGTTGTTCAGCTTGCTTTCGTTGTTGGCTATCTCCAGCTTTGTCATCACGATTCTTGCATCCAGGCTCTCCTTGTCTACGTGTTCCCAGAGGGCTGTGGTGTCTACCACCACGCGGGTAGGCTTGATGCGGTAAATCGGTTTGTTGGTGATGTCTCTGTCGGAGCAGAGGATGGAGATGTCGTATTCCGCCTCCAGCTTGTCGTTCATCACCTTGAGCATCTTGTCGTTGCTTATTCGGTCTTTCTCCAGCATATACTGGTAAGCCTCGTTCATGATGTCGAGGTTGTCCAGCTTGTGTGCTATGACGGTACCGATATAGAAGTTATATTGTTCGGTCAGCTCATCTGCTGCCTTTTCATAGATGTCTGCAGTCTGTCTTTTTTTGTCTTGTAGACGTGAGAGTTCGTTAGCTAGGGCCACTTTGTTTCTCTTTTCCTTTCCCTGGTAGAACTTGCTGTTGATGATGTTCCATCCCAGTTCAGCCTGTACTTTGGCTTTGTACTTGGAGACCTGTTCTGCATCGTCGTTGTCTGCATCGAAGTATGCGTCTGGTCTGGCGTATATCTGACCAGTTACTTCCAGTCCGTTACGTCTGTTTACAGCCAACTGTTCGTATGCAGTTTTAGCCCAGTATAATGAGTCCGTGGTTTTAATGTCAGCAGTATGTTGTTTGTTGAGTCCCAGTTCAATGATGGGCGCTTTCACCCAGATAGGGTTACTGATGAGTGTGTCGAGTTGTGCGAAGCGTTGGTTGAAGTGTCTCAATACGTTTTCGTTCTTGAGATTTTCGTAGACGAGCATCTTAGGGCTGAAACTCTTCTTTTGTCTTTTGCCTTGAGTTTGTGCCCCAGTCTGCTGTGCTCCGATGAGAGTCAGGAGAGCGGTAGTTGTGTATAGTATTAATTTACGCTTCATAGCTTTACTTATTTAAACACGATGAATGCAGCTGCTAGCTGTTGCAGCTGCATTCATCTGATGTTTTTAGTTTATTTAAATATCTATATTGCTGATGCAATGTCAATTAGCTTACTCGTTGTAAGAAACGTCTGTATCTGCATCGCAGTTATACAGTTTGTAAACCTGCAAACGGTCTCTACCATGTGCTACATAGATATAGCCGTTGTAAACAGTTACGTAGTTGGCAGAGTAGTTGCCTTTCTTGATCTTCTTGTATCTTTCTGCTATCAAATTTCCATCCATATCCAATACCTTCAGACCTGCTGAACCGTATGCAACATAGATGTACTTTCCACCGATAAAGCAACCGTTGGCAGCTGCTTTATATAGACCAGCTTTGTCACCTTGAGTATTCAAAGCATTCTTAATCTGGTAGTGCCACTGTTCGTTACCATCCAAATCGTAGCAGTAGAAACCTGCACCTCCCAAGCATGCGTATACTCTATCACCAACGAGTGCAATTGTATTCTTACCATTGTTTGGTGTAATAGCTTCTACAGCGAAAGAATGCTCTGGTGTTACACTGAAGTCTGTTGTACCAGCTGGATATATATTGATATGTGCTGGTATTGCAGTATTTTCATCTTCTGTTTCTGTGAGCTGTCTGTCAAATGTCAGAGATGCAATCTTGCCATCATTTAAAGAGAGGTGCTTTACTCTACCATCAGTTTTGGTCATTTTGATTTCATTGAAATTTGTATCGTAAACCATGTAACCTCTAGTAGTAGCAACAACATACTTGTCACCATCTCTAACAATGCAGTTCTCATCGTAGCCGAGCTTGGCATTTTCTGCTGTAGCTGGTACCAGATTAATCATCTGCATTGGCTCAATCGTCTTTGTCTCCTGATTCTCTGTAATCTCAGTAGATTCTGTATTCAAAAGACCATCATTCTTGATGTCTATGGTAGCAGTCATTGCACCCTTCTTGAAGTGTGAACCTACAGTCAAGACTCTTGGAGTTGTAGTCTTTCCATCAACGATAAGGTGGTTGAAGTCTATCATATTCTCTGTATCCTGCAGGTATTGTTCCATTGTTACCTGATTATTTGTTACAGGAGAGAATACTTCGAGACAAGCACCATGTCCAGCGCCACGTGTATGGTAAGACAGATACATCTTGTTATTGTATTCCTTGACACAGGTAGCAGAGATGTCATGTGTATGATTAGGATACTCAATCGTTGTAATCAAGTCCAAATCTGCCTTTGGCTCTGGTGTTGGGTCAGGTCCTGGAGTTGGAGTAGGATCTCCATTGTCATTATGTCCTGGGTTACAAGCATCCTTCTTGATGGTGAAGTCGTTTTCGTTTTCAGCTGTTACCTCGATGACGTTAGCCTCATTGTTCAGAGTAGTTTCTACTGGAACATCTTCCCATTCTTTATAGAAAGCGCCCTTGAAGTAAATCTTACTCTCGTTACCGGAAGTTCTGAACATCTTCAGGTCTTTTCTGTTTTCATCACTGTGATTGTAATGCAGTTTGTTACCAATGATGTATGCAACAGCATTGTCGCCTTCCAATGTTATACTTCCTACACCTGCATTATGGTTGACATAATTTGGTGTATTGATGTAACTGTTGTTTTTTAAATAAATATTGGAAGTAGAGTTCTGTTCAAGCTTTTCTGCATGCAGGTATGCAACGTGCAGTTCACAATTGCTTCCTGTTAAATTTACGTTTTGTGTAGCAAATATGCCGCATTCATTATAGAGTTTTGCGCTGTTAATGAAATTGATGTTTTTTGCAGAAAGCTTTCCTCCAATATAGAAGTTGCCGTCAAAGGTCAAATCTTCATTTGGATATTCGAAACTTCCAGAGACGTAGAGCGTGCCACCACCTTGCCATCCTCCCCAGGCTTTAGCCTTGAAATCTCCACCTACGTAGAGATGGCCTTGGTTTGCGATTGTATTATTTGGCCAATTAGCATCTCCGTAGTTGTAAATGTATTGGTTTGGTGCTATATACTTTTCCGCATTATTGAATTGTAATGTTCCATAATTATATATAGTGATTCCTGTTGAAGCCAAGTCACGTGACGGATCTATTAAAGTTGCACCAGACATTACATAAATCGTCACATTACCTTGTAATTGGTAAACTTTGGTAAGTTCCAGTGTAGCTCCTTTCTTTACATATATAGTTGTGTTGCCAACATTTCCCAATTGAATTTTCTTGTTGGAAGAAACAATATATGTACCAGCTTGATTAGCATTTGTAATGTCACCTTCCAATTCGGTTCCTGTAGGGGTAATTGAAGATTCTGCAGGCATTGAATTGAAGTCTCCAAAAACATCAGAGAAAGATGCTCTTGTTCCCTTAGTACTTGTAACTTTGTAGTTAGTTACTCTTGCACTCAATTCCTTTGCGTCTGTGTTTGATTTAACAGAAATACCTAACAATTTAGAATTGATTGCAGGAGTAATTGGATTTACAGGATTGTCTGCCCCGTTATCACTACAAGATGCGAGGAGCAATGCTGCAAAGCTGAATGTTGCAAGTTTAATATTGATTGCTTTCATTTTAGCTTTCTGTTTTGATGTTATTTCTTGATTGATATTTTGTGTTTTGCCTTAATAAAGGCTTAGCCAGTTTGCTTTTGATGAGCTGGTTAAGTTTTTAATAAGGTTTGCTCTCCCATCCATCGATAGGATGGGAGAGCAGAGGGTATTGTTATGATTCTGTATTATTTAGCAGCTCCGCCAGTGAGCTTGAATACCTGGATACGTCCCTTACCGTATGCAACATAGATAAGACCATTCTTAACTGCTACATAGTTGGCAGAGTTGCCAGATGTTCCAATTCTCTTGTGAGTAACTTCCTTACCATCCTTGGTGAGGACTACGAGACCATAAGCACCAGCTGCAACGTATACGTAGTTGTCGTCTACTGCTACACCATTGATGTAACCCTGACGCTTGTCAACGCTTACATTTTTATCACTCTTAGAAGTTGGAGTTGTCCATTCTGATGCCCAAGCAGGACTACCATTCTCGTAACACATCAAACCCTTAGCGCTCTTGCAGACGTAGATTCTGCCGTTGCTGTCAATGGCAATCATGTTCTTACCGTTGTTTGGTGCAATTGATCCGACGTTGAATCTACTTGTTTGCTTCATGGAATTGTCGAATACCTGTACCTCACCCTGAACTTCTGCATCACCTGCAGCAATCTCAGACGTGTAGTTCAAGCCAACGAGTGATGAACCATTTACTGCCACGAACTTAGCTTTGCCTGTAGTTTTTGTTAACTCACCTTTTACTAATGTTGGGTCGTAAACAGAGTAACCAAGAGTGCTTGCTACAGCAATGTTGTTGCCGAATGGTACAACGCAGTTAGCATCGCCCTTAACAGCGTTGTCTAACGACTGAGAAGTCAAACCCTCTGTGACGTTCAACAAACCATCACTGCCGATGGCTGCATAGCTAATAGCAGCACCACCTAACTGCTTGCCATCCTTGCCCTTGGCACTTCCTGCCAGGTACAGTTTGCTGTTGATGACGTTCAAGTGGTTGAAGTCGTATGTAGCTCCTGCTTCTGCCTGCTGTACTCTCTGCATCAATGTAAGCTGTTCGCCATTCATTTCTGCAACATCAATGCTTCCACCGAAGTCTTTACCATAGGTATGGTATGAAACGTATACCTTGTTGTCGTCTGTAGGTACGATGGCTGTTGCTGACTGAGTGTCTCTATCGTAGTTTGCGATAGTAGACAACAGCATAAGCTTCTTCTGGTCTGCTATCTTGTATTCATCCTTCAGTGTATAGCTGAAGTTTGCTCCAGGAGTCAAGGCTCCACCGCCAGTGATGTAGTCGTAGCTCTGTACATCTGCACTAAATACCAAATAGTCGAAGTCTACCTTGTTGCCTTCTGACTCTGCGCCATTCTTATAGCTCTCCTTGAGCTGAGCCAGGATAGTCTGGTTGTTTGTATTTGGAGTGCTGATGAAATTGACGTTCTCATCGTTTCCTGCATAGATAAACTTGTCTGCCTTGATGACAGCCACGTTGTCGGCGGCACCACCCAATACTACCTGACCGGCAGTATTATCTGTCTTCAACGTATTGAAAGACATTACACCGTGGTTGCCGATTACAATCTGGCAGTTGCCCTTCAAATCTGCTACAGCGCTTCCTGGAACCTTGGTAGGCTTTTCTGTGCCGTTCTTGTCGTATGTGTTGTCTGTTACGTTCAGGTAGGCAAGATTCATGTATGAACCTGCCTCCATGGTGAGCTGGTTCTTAATCTTTGCAGAGTTGTCAGAATAGAATACACCGCCATTTTTGATGGTCATGTTCTTGACGATGGCAGCCTTACCTACATGCAATGCACCGGCAATAACAACGTCGTTGGTAAAGGTGACACGGTCCAAAGTGTTGACTTTTGCACCAGCGTTGATGGTCAAAGTCTTTGCACGAAGAGATGCGTATTCTGTTATTGTTTTATTGTAATTCGCACTTTCTGGATCTGTTACAATATGGTCGTAACCGCTGAGGAATACAGAACCATTGATGGTGATGTTCTGTGTTGGAGTGCCTTCTGATTTCTTGTCTGTGATTTTGCCATCAATCTTTCCGAGCGCTCTTGAAGAATACAAAGCACCATCAATGATGATGTTTTCATTGTCGATGCTGTATGAGCCAGACTCTAGAACATGAATGGTATTGCCCTGAGGAATAGCGCTTCCTGAACCTGTATACTCCAGTTTACCACCATTCAGGACGACGATGGTGTTGCCACTTCCTAAGTTGCTGTATTTTACGGTACTGTTACCAGCAACAAAGAGAATTGTGTTCTCAATTGTATTGTTAGAGAAGTCGTAAGTCTTTCCGCTTCTTGTCTTGTATTTGTCGCCTGACAAATTAGCTGCTGCATTCAGCTGCTTAGCACCATCAGCAGAAGGAGCTGTTGGTTTGGTGCTTTCAGTAAGTCCATCGAACAAAGTCTCGTTAAAGGCACGACTTCTTGCCTTGTTAGAGCTGCTGCGCTTGTAGTTGGTAACGCTAGCTGCCAACTGTGCAGCATCAGTCTGTGTAAGTCCAATCTTGGTAATCTCAGAAGGGACGGTACCAGGGGTGATAGGAGTGGCAGGATCCGAAGAGCTGTCGCTACATGATGCGAAAACGAATGCTGCCAAACCTATAGCAGCAAGTTTAGAATTGAATACTTTCATATCTATTTAAGTTTAAATTGTAATTTCTTACTTTATGATTCTTTTTGTTCAATTAATCTTTATCATTTTGCCTAAAATCTTTTACTAAATTTGCCTATCAAAGTAGTTTTTGCTTACTTTTAGGAGTTAACTAGTTAGCTCTTCGGGCTTTAGCCATCAATTAGACGGTGCAAATATAGTGTAATTATTTCAAACGAAGCAGATTTTTCCGTTAAAGATGTTTAATATTAGCAAAGTTTAATAAACGGATAGAAGCTCGTATGGCTGTGAGCGATAACAATGGTTGCTCTAAGCCAATCAGTTCTAAAATTCTACCGCAAAGATACGACTTTATTTCCAAACCTGCAAGTTTTTCCGGGATTTTTTATAAGAATAGATTTGGAATAAGGCTTACGTAAGGTTTGTTTAAGCCTAACGTAACAGTTAAATGAGCCTTAAACCAACTCCGTTTAAGGCTTAAATGAAACCGGAAAGAGGCTTCTTTAAAATTGAATTAGGGCTTTTTTTGAAGTCTGGGGAAATATTTTTTGAAATTTCCTGCAACCTTTTGCTCCTTTCTTTCGTCTAAATGCCAGAAATATGAACAATTTAAATATTGAAGGATTATGAAAAGTATTGGTTTGATGGTGGCTGGTGCCGCTATGTTCTTGGCTGCTGCCGGACTTTCTGCCTGCAGCTTTGATTCTACGGGTTCTACCGTGAAGGGTGATTTGAACTATGTGCAGGATGACTTGCGCCAGAAGCCTTTCAAGACGATTGATGTGGAGGCTGTGGCTGATGTCTATTATACCCAGAATGATGGCGATAAATGCGATGTCCGACTGGACTACTCTGCCATCAAGGACGCAAAGTTCCTGCAGCAGATGAAGGAGAAACTGAAGGTGGTGTATCGCAACGACGAGGTGGTTATCGGATGCTACGGCAGACTGACCGTGCCAGCTTCCTGCAACTCTGAAAACAAGCGACTGAAGATTTATATCACCAGTCCAGACCTGGTGAAGGTGACACAGGAGGGTACGGGAAGCTTCCATGCCAAGACCATCAACAGCGACCGTTTCGCCATTGATAACGAAGGCGTAGGCTCTGTCTATATCGGAAAGATTCTTGCCAACAAGGTGACTGTCGATAATGAGGGCGTAGGCTCCGTGAATATCGATGACGTGGCTGGAGATAACATGACGGTTGATAATGAAGGCGTAGGCTCTGTGAAGATCATGGACGTTTCCATGGGAAGTCTGAAGGTGGACAACGAGGGCGTTGGCTCTGTGAACCTGGGATTCTTCAAGGGTGGCAGCCTGAATATCCTGAACGAAGGCGTCGGAAGCGTGAAAGCCAAGGTTGATTGCCAGTCTGTCCATGCAACATCGGAAGGTGTTGGAGGAATCAATCTGAGTGGCGTCACCCGTCAATACAGCAAGAAGAAAGACGGCATTGGAGGAATTTCGGATAACGGACTGACGGTAAGAAAATAACGTAAGTTATTGAAAATCAAAATAAAAATCGGAAGAGGAATGTTCCGAAGCCAAATTGCGAAGAATTGAGCAATTCGGCTTCGGATTACAACCCTCTTATTTTCTTTTTTTCTTCTCACAAGAATACCGAATTTACGGTATTTAACATTTTAAAAGCATCAGAAGCGCCCTCAGAAAAGGTTCAAAAGAGAACGGTTAGAAGTCCCATTTCACACCGAGGCAAGGACGAACCATCCAGCCGGCATTACTGCCGAAGTTGTGGCTGATCTCTACCTCGCTACCTACGCTGAAGTTCTCGCAGCCGAAGTGCTGGCCTACGTTGTACCAGAGCTGTGGCTCTGTGGTGAAGACGGTGTGCTCAGGAGTGAAGGCTACGTTGCCGTCCTTGTCAAACTTCAGGTCGCCATCCTTGTCCTTGAACGAACTGTGGGTCTCCCACCAGTAATCAGCGAAACCGCTAAAGTTTAAACCCTTTAATCCAAAGATGTCCTTGCATCCCCAGACAGCAGTAAGCTGCATTGGCACATTCTGGTCGGTCTTGCGGATAGTCTTGTAGAGTGCCTGGAGTGTCAAGGTATTCTTGAAACTCTTGTCGTGCATGAAATACTCCACACCGAAGAGCCATGCGTTGTTGATAGGGTAGTCCTTGTAGATACCACCGTTATACTCTACGTGGAGGCTCAGGTTCTTCAACTTCGTGTTCTGCCAGAAGTTGAGGGCGCGCGAAATCTCGGTATAGGTTCCACCCTGTGACATGTTGTGCTCGTACTTCTTGCCCGTATCAGTGTTTGTCATCTGATCGAGGTTGAAGTCGTGGTCTACAAAGAAATAAGTGTTACCCCATTTGTCCTGCTTGAACATTTCGAGTGTGAGGGTAACAAACTTGCGGTCACTGCCGAAATCATAGAAGACTTGGGCATTGGTCTGTGCTAAAGTTTTGCTCGCTGGGAGCAACGCAAGTGCCATGAGCAGTAGGCTTTTCATCTTTTTCATAAATCTTTTCTTTTCTTAATTATTTATTTAGTGAAACAAAAAACTGCGGACGGTAAAGCCCGCAGTTTGTAATAATAATATCCTTATTTTGTAAATATCTTTTAGTATGCGAACAAAGGATAGTCCTTCATGGTCTCGTTCACCTTCTCACGAACGCGTGTGATCACCTTCTCGTCCTCAGGAGCATTCAATACCTCCTCGATGAGTTCAGCGATGAGGTGCATCATGTCTTCCTTGGCGCCACGGGTTGTCATGGCTGCTGTACCCAGGCGGATACCTGATGTCTGGAAAGCAGAACGGCTGTCGAATGGAACCATGTTCTTGTTGACTGTGATGTCGGCTGCAACCAGCGCATTCTCAGCTACTTTACCTGTAAGGTCTGGATATTTACTTCGGAGGTCTACGAGCATAGAATGGTTGTCTGTACCACCGCTCACGATACCGAATCCGCGACCGATGAGGTCATCTGCGAGTACGGCTGCATTCTTCTTTACCTGAGTAGCATACTCCTTCCATGAAGGCTGCAGATTCTCATTGAAGGCTACTGCCTTTGCCGCGATGACGTGCTCCAGCGGACCACCCTGCTGACCTGGGAATACGGCAGAATTCAAGAGCATGCTCATCTTCTTAACCTCGCCCTTCTTGGTAGTCAAACCCCATGGGTTGTCAAAATCTTTGCCCATCAGAATGATACCGCCACGAGGACCACGGAGGGTCTTGTGAGTAGTAGAAGTAACGATGTGCGCATACTTCAATGGGTTGTCGAGCAGACCGGCTGCAATCAGACCTGCAGGGTGAGCCATATCAATCATGAGGAGAGCGCCTACCTCATCGGCAATCTTGCGCATGCGGGCATAATCCCACTCGCGGCTATAAGCGCTACCACCACCGATAATCAGTTTTGGTTTGTGCTCAAGAGCCAGTTTCTCCATCTCGTCGTAGTCTACACGGCCTGTCTCCTTGTTCAGGTTGTAACCGATAGGGTTGTAGAGAATACCGGATGTATTGACGTGGCTACCATGAGAGAGGTGGCCGCCGTGGTCGAGGTTCAAGCCCATGAAGGTATCACCTGGCTTCAATACGGCAAGCAGAACAGCAGCGTTAGCCTGCGCACCAGAGTGAGGCTGTACGTTGGCATACTCAGCACCGAACACCTTCTTTACACGCTCGATGGCGAGGTTCTCTACGATGTCAACTACCTGGCATCCGCCATAATAACGTTTGCCTGGCAGTCCCTCGGCATACTTGTTAGTAAGGTAAGAACCCATAGCGTTCATCACCTCGTCACTCACGAAATTCTCAGAAGCAATCAGCTCCATACCTTTCAGCTGACGCTGATGTTCTCTTTCGATTAAGTCGAAAATCTCTTGATCTTTTACCATTCTCTTTACTTTTTATGGTTGATGTTTTATGAAATCGGGTACAAAAATAAGCAATATCTCTCAAACTACCAAATAAATCGTAATATTTTGAGTGATATTGCTTACTTTTTGCTATTTTATTGCCTTTAAATTACTTGCAAAGCTCTACTTTGCCCAGTTGCTGCTCCTTATCGCAGTAGTGGCAACGCACGATGCCGAGCACCTTGTCTACGGTGTGGAAGAGGGTCTGCATAGGCTCGTTGTTGGTGATGCACTTAGGGTTGTTGCACTTTACGATGCCCTTCAGTGTATCAGGAGTCTTGACGGTCTTCTTCTCTACGATTTCGTAGTCTTTGATGATACTCAGTCCGATGTTAGGCGCAACGACAGAGAGTCGGTTGATTTCCTCATCGGTAAAATACTTGTTGGCAACCTTGATGATGCCCTTCTTGCCGATCTTCTTGGATGGCAGGTTGTAGCCGATGGTAACAGGAGTGTCCATCTTCTCCAACTGGAGCAGATTTACTACCTGATAGGTCTTTTCGGCTGGTATATGGTCGATTACGGTACCGTTCTCGATAGCCGCAACCACTAATTGACTTTTATTGTTTCCCATAATTAATCACTAATAAATAATCACTAAACACTACTCAATAATAGTCTTGTCATTCTTCACGTCCTCAAGCGAGATGCCGAGGCAGTGGCAGAAGATAGCCTCACGTGCATAGAGACCGTTCTGAGCCTGCTGGATATAGTATGCATGTGGATCATCATCCACATCGTATGCAATCTCGTTCACACGTGGCAGCGGGTGCATGATCTTCATGTTCTCCTTTGCCTTGCAGAGCATGTCGCGCTTCAGGATGTATACGTTCTTCACGCGCTCATATTCCATGAGGTCGGAGAAGCGCTCCTTCTGGACACGGGTCATGTAGAGAATATCGGCATCGGCAATCACGTCCTCGTTGAAGTCTTCATGCTCCACGTACTTGATGTTATGCTCCTTGCAGTAGAGTTTATACTCCTCAGGCATAGCAAGTTCCTTAGGTGCGATAAAGTGGAAGGTAGGATTGAAATGGCGCATGGCAGTGATAAGTGAGTGAACGGTGCGGCCATACTTGAGGTCACCCACGAGATAGATGTTCAAGTTCTCCAAGGTACCTTGGGTCTTGTAGATAGAGTAGAGGTCGAGCAGGCACTGTGAAGGATGCATGTGTGCACCGTCGCCTGCATTGACGATAGGCACCGGAGCCACCTCGCTTGCATACTGTGCGGCACCCTCGATGAAATGGCGCATGGCAATCACGTCAGCGTAATTGCTTACCATGAGGATGGTGTCTTTGAGCGTTTCGCCCTTGGTGGTGCTGGAAGTCTTGGCATCGGAGAAACCGATGACGCGAGCGCCAAGGCGATTGGCTGCTGTTTGGAAACTGAGCTGTGTACGAGTAGAAGGCTCGAAGAAAAGGGTCGCTACGACCTTTCCCTTCAACAGCTCCCTGTTAGGATGCTTTTCAAACTCCTGTGCCATCTCCAAGAGATAGGTAATCTTCTCTTTAGAGAGGTCTGCAATCGTTACAAAATTATGTTTTTCCATTTGTTTTTGATTGTAATGTTCTAAAATCGCCCCCAAAGTTACAAATAATTTTCGATTTATGTGCGAAAAGTCAAAACTTTTATGTAATTTTGCACAAAATAAATGAAGAAATAGAGATGAGAAAACATTTTATCTATACATTATGGTGCATTTTTGCCACCTTTGTCGTGTCGGCTATGCTGGCCTTCTTTGCCATCTGGAACGGATGGATCGGTTACATGCCGGACATCGAGGATCTGCAGAATCCTATCAGCAGATTCGCCACTCAGGTGTATTCGGCAGATGGAAAGGTGCTGGGTACATGGAACCTGAACAAGGAGAACCGTATCGTGATACCTTACAAGAAGATGTCACCTTATTTAATAAAGGCGCTGGTGGCTACCGAGGATGCCCGTTTCTATGAGCATTCGGGTATCGACTACCGTGCCCTGGGACGTGCCGTCATCAAGCGTGGAATCCTGGGACAGACCAATGCCGGCGGTGGCAGTACCATCACCCAGCAGCTTGCCAAGCAGCTCTATTCCGAGAAGGCAGGGAGTACGCTGGAGCGATTGCTGCAGAAACCGATAGAGTGGGTGATTGCCATCAGGCTGGAGCGATACTATACCAAGCAGGAGATTATCGCCCTCTATCTCAACTACTTCGATTTCCTGCATAATGCCGTGGGTATCAAGACGGCGGCTAATACCTATTTTAATAAGGAGCCGAAGGACCTGACGCTCTGCGAGGCGGCTACCCTGATAGGACTGTGCAAGAACCCGTCGCTCTTCAATCCGGTACGTTATCCGGACCGTGCACGCGACAGACGCAATGTGGTGCTCTCTCAGATGGTGAAGGCAGGTTATCTCAGCCGGGGTGAGTATAGCCGGTATGCTGCCGAACCGCTGACGCTGAACTTCCACCGTACAGACCATAAGGACGGTACTGCCACTTATCTGCGTGAATACCTGCGCCATTACATGATGGCTAAGCGTCCGGAACGTGGCAATTATCCATCCTGGAACTATGCGCAGTTCGTGACCGATTCCATCCTGTGGAACACCGATCCGCTCTATGGATGGTGCAACAAGAACTATAAGAAAGACGGTTCGCCATACAATGTATACAGTGACGGTCTGAAGGTGTTCACTACCATCGATAGCCGTATGCAGCGATATGCCGAAGAGGCTGTATATCAGCACGTGGCACGCTATCTGCAGCCTATCTTCAGCAAGGAGACTGCACGCAAGCCAAGTTCGCCATACAGTGACAAGCTGACGCCTAAGCAGATCAAGGTAATCCTGAACCGCAGCATTACGCAGAGCGAGCGCTATCAGACGATGAAGGCAGCAGGATGTTCTGAACAGGAGATTCATGATGCCTTCCGCAAGAAGATAGACATGACCGTGTTCACCTATCATGGTGACGTGGATACGCTGATGAGTCCATTGGATTCCATCCGCTATTACAAGACCTACCTGCGCAGCGGATTCATGAGTATGGATCCGAAGACAGGTGCCGTGAAGGCATACGTGGGAGGACTGGACTATTCTCACTTCATGTACGACATGGTGAGTCTGGGACGCCGACAGGTAGGTTCTACCATCAAGCCTTTCCTCTACAGTCTGGCGATGGAAAACGGCTTCTCGCCATGCGATCTGGCTCCAAACCGCCAGCAGACCTATATGGTAGCCGGCCAGCCTTGGACGCCACGTAACGCCAACCATTCGCGCTATGGACAGATGGTGACGCTGAAGTGGGGATTGCAGCAGAGTAACAACTGGATCAGTGCTTATCTGATGAGTAAGCTGAATCCGCAGCAGTTTGTTCAGATGCTGCGCGATTTCGGTATCAACAGTCCTGATATCCATGCCTCTATGAGCTTGTGTCTGGGGCCTTGTGAGGTGAGTGTGAGCGAGATGGTAAGTGCCTATACGGCCTTTGCCAACCACGGCATCCGTACGGCTCCGATGTTCGTGAGCCGCATTGAGGACAATGAGGGCAATACCATAGCCACCTTCCAGCCACGCATGAACGAGGTGATTGGTGCGGAGAATGCCATGAAGATGCTCACCATGCTGATGGGAGTAGTGGATGGCGGTACGGCTGGAAGACTGCGCTACCGCTATAACCTGGAAGGACAGATTGGTGCCAAGACGGGTACCACCAACAATAACAGTGACGGATGGTTTATCGGATTCACTCCACAGCTGGTCAGCGGCTGCTGGGTAGGCGGTGAGGAGCGTGATATCCACTTCGATTCGATGAGTATGGGACAGGGAGCCACCATGGCGCTTCCTATCTGGGCAATATTCATGAAGAAGGTTTATGCCGATCCGACGCTGGGCATCAGACCGGACGTAAAATTTGATTTGCCAGACGGTTATGATCCATGCTATAAGCCGAAATCTGACCAGGATGATTTCGAGCAGGTAGACGGCATCGATGAGGTGTTTGAGTAGGCATTCGCCATTTTTGCATAGTTTTACTTTTAAATTGTGCAAAAATGGCGAATGTTTTTTGCTTATATGCGTTTTTTTTTGTATTTTTGCAAAGTTTTAGGGCTATTATGACTGATAAGGCTATGCCGGCGGTCGGGCTCTTTGCTTGAATCAAGGAAATAAAATAAAAAATCATTATAATGAACGTTTCATATAAATGGCTTAAAGAATACGTCGATTTCGACTTGACACCACAGGAGACAGCTGATGTGCTGACCTCTTGCGGACTCGAAGTGGACGCTTTGGAAGAAGTACAGTCTATCAAGGGTGGACTGAAGGGACTCTATGTAGGTAAAGTGTTGACATGCGAGGCGCATCCTAACAGCGATCACCTCCACGTAACAACCGTTGACCTGGGCAAGGGCGAGCCACAGCAGATTGTCTGCGGTGCGCCTAACGTGGCTGCCGGTCAGAAGGTAATCGTTGCCGACCTGGGCTGCGTGCTCTACGACGGCGACCAGAGTTTTACCATCAAGAAGAGCAAGCTGCGCGGTGTAGAGAGCTTGGGTATGATCTGCGCTGAGGATGAAATCGGTGTGGGTACTTCTCACGACGGTATCATCGTGCTCCCAGAGGATGCACCTGTTGGTCAGCCTGCTGCCGAGTACTATCACCTGGAGAGCGACTGGCTCATCGAGATTGACATCACTGCCAACCGTGCCGATGCACTCGGCCACTGGGGTGTGGCCCGCGACCTCTATGCCTGGTTGAAGCAGAACGGCTACGAAACAAGTCTTCATCGCCCATCTTGCGATGAGTTCGTAGTAGACAACGAGGATCTTCCTATCGATGTAGAGATTGAAAATACCGAGGCTTGCAAGCGCTATGCCTGCGTAAGCATCACCGACTGCGAGGTGAAGG
>ERZ1034691.801-NODE-801-length-22456-cov-8.051739_pt1 | contig 22456 bp, 18 predicted proteins | sample MGYA00520638_ERZ1034691 | MGnify/ENA primary metagenome ERZ1034691 (study PRJEB33766, sample SAMN09781763) | gut metagenome | biome: gut microbiome | host: Homo sapiens | place: Madagascar | study: EMG produced TPA metagenomics assembly of the PRJNA485056 data set...
AAAAAAGAAGCATGAGTGACAAAGCAAAGAAATTAAGAAGAGAAGGTTATGTAACAGGTAATGTGTTTGGCAGAAGCATTGCTGAATCGATTCCTGTACAGATTGAGAAAAAGGAAGCAGAAAGGTTTCTTTCAGTCTGTGGCAGAGGTAGTGAAGCACAGCTTTCCCTTGAAGGACAGCAGTATGATGTCCTTGTAAAGGAAGTAGATTATGATCCTATCAAGAGACAGACATTAGAGATTGATTTTCAGGTTCTTACAGAAGGCGAAAAGGTTCGTTCTGTAGCAGAGATTGTACTTGTTAATCATGAACTTGTACAGGGAGTACTTGAACAGCATATGGAAGAGATTCCTTATAAGGCAGGTAAGTCTGCACTTGTTGAAAAAGTCAGTGTAGATGTTGGTAATCTTAAGCCTGGCGACAGTATTAAGGTAGAAGATCTTGATATTGCTAAGGATAAGGATGTTTCAATCTCACCAGATGTATTAGAGAAGGTTGTTGTCAGTGTAACAGAACAGACATATGCTGAAGCAGATGCCGATGACACAGAAGCAGCTGAAACAACAGAAGCTTAGGTAGTGCATGGAAGTATTTGCAGTATAAGGACTTCTGATTCTTAAAGTTAAAATATAGTATTTGTAAATCCGGTATGTATCAAGGCATGCATACCGGATTTTTGTGCGATTTTTTGTGTTTTTAACATATTTTTATGTGATTATAAAAATGTTCATTCCTGAAATGTGCATTTCTTAAATACTGCTTTTATGTTGAATTTTGTTGATTATAGATATATACTATATTTATGTGTCATTAAGACTGTAAGAATGTGACTAAGGTGTAGAAGGTAGGTATTGCGTATGAGTAAAGCGTATGATGCAGAAGAGTTCAAAGCAAGGGCTAATATTAAGACAAGGAATGTATGGTTTTTGTTAAATCTGTTATTGACAGCACAGTATTGTTCCAATGTTACAAAAGGAACATATGAGTCAAAATATATAGTACCCTTTTTACTGTTATGCTGGGTACCATATGTATCAGGATCTATATATCTTAAGATTAAGGGAAAGAATGCACCGTTTTATAAGCTTGCAATAACTATTGGGTATGGAATATTTTATGGCTTTATAGTATGTACAAGCCAGACTATGCTTTCTTTTGCATATATATTTCCTGTTGCAAGTATGTTTATTCTTTTTAAGGATAGGAAGTTTATGATACGATGCGGTGTGTTTAATTGCATTATGTTAATACTCGCATCAATATACCGCTTTGCTATATTGGGTATGAATACCACTGCAGATGTTGATAACTATATGTTACAGATATCATGTATAATATTAAGCTATGTTTGTTATGTTATGTCTATTAATCACCTGAATCTTTCAGATGGTGCACTTACAGATTCAATCAAGGATGATCTTGAAAGAGTTGTTAAGACAGTTGAACAGGTTAAGGATTCAAGTAATATGATTGTTGATGGAATCACAGTTGTGCGTGAACTTGAAGAAGAAAACAAACAGGGTGCTAACTTCGTAGTATCAAGTATGAAAGAACTGTCACAGAATAACGCTATACTTCGTGACAGAACAGACTCATCAACTGACATGACGACTAAGATTAATGATCAGGTAGAGAATGTAGCTTCACTTATTAATGATGTAGTAAAGCTTGTAAGTGAATCAGTTGAACATACAGATATGAGTACAAAGGAGCTTTCTGATGTAGTTGAAAGTACTAATACAATGGCAAGATTATCTGGTGATGTTGATAACATATTACATGAATTCCAGCAGGAGTTTGAAAAAGTTAAGACAGAAACAGGAACTATTGAAGAAATCAATTCACAGACGAATCTTCTTGCACTTAATGCATCTATAGAAGCAGCAAGAGCCGGGGAAGCTGGCAAGGGCTTTGCAGTTGTAGCTGATGAGATAAGAAACTTAAGTGATGAAACACAGGAATCATCAGATAGGATTATGACTGCACTTAATCATCTTGGTAACACATCAGGTAAAATGCTTGATTCAATAAAAGGTATGTTATCAATCATACAGGAGACACAGGGCAAGGTTATAAAGGTTAACGAAAGTGTTTCAGGAATAGCAGCTGACTCTAACCAGATAGGACAGCATATAGGAGTTGTCGATTCTGCCATGCAGGAGGTTGAGAGTTCTAACCGCAATATGGTCGATAATATGAAGCAGATAGAAAGTGTTATGCAGGTTATCAATGACTGTATAACTAATGCAGATGAAAGTACTAAGATTATGCTTAGTAAGTATGAGGAATCTGCGCGTAATGTCAATAAGATTGAAAGCGTAGTCGGAGCTATGATGGAAAAGCTCGGAGTTGGTGGTTTCATGGGAATCCAGGATATAAAGCATGGTATGAGATGTACAGTCAGACAGCTTATATCAGGAAAGCCTTCTGATAAAGATTATAGTGGCGAGATAATTTCACAGAAGGATGGAGCTTTATATGTAAGATTCGATAAGGAAGATGTTGATGTTGATAATACAGCTTTAAGATATGAAATAGAGATTGTGGCAGGCAATGTTCTTTATCGCTGGAGTGATGTATCAGCTAAAAGGGCATCTGAATATAAAGAAGATGTATGCAAGCTTGTTGTATCAACACTTCCAAGCATTGTTAACAGAAGAAAGTATACAAGAATGCCGATACATAACAAATGTACTATAATTTTTTCGGATGATACCGGAACAACATTCGCAGGCGAGATGGTTAATATAAGCGCTAATGGTTTTGCGTTTATGTCTAAGGCAGCAGAATTTGCCGAATGTAATGGCAAAAATATGATAGTAAACATTCCTGATTTCCCAATAGAACAGGGAAGATATCTTGAGGGTGTTGCAATAAGAAGTACAGATAGTGATGGCAGCTACATAGTAGGATGCCGTATGCCAGAGGATAGCATAGAGATAGGTAACTATGTTAACAGAAATTATTCGGAATAATGTCTGTTAATATAAAAATGTAAGCCGGTGGTAACATTCTTTTTGTATTATGGTGGTAGAACAATAGTATGGTATAGAGGGTTCTGGATATTATAATTACAGTAAGATACGAATTGATGCCTACAGAATAAGATCTTTAGATCATGGCATCATCATAATATGGAAAGCAGATGGTTGAATGAAATCGGTTAAAGATTATAATAGCTATGTAAAGCTTATAAGAGCTGTTGTTATGGTTGTTGTATGTTTTACAGTTATATATGTAGTAACGCTTGCTGGGAAAAGCAGGATAAATAATTATAAAAGCAGTGAAAAATCAAAGCAGGATGACAGTAGTGTTATTCCTGAAGAAGATGAAGAGGCATATGAGCTTCCACCAAGAACACTAAACACAGCAGTTATTCCTTATGATGGAAAAGAAAGGACTGTATCATGCTGGGGGGATTCCATGATGTTTGGTATAGGAGCTGGGGAAGCATATGTTTTCGGTGAAGATAACGTACTTGATATATCAGACTGGACTACACCATATACGTTAGAATATCTGACTGGCATTAAAGTGTATAATCTTGGTGTTTCGGGGGAAACATCGAACGAGATAGCACTTCGTCAAGGTGGAATAAAAATGTATGCTGATAACACATTTGAAGTTGGTTATGACGACAGTGTTGAAATTAGTATAATAGATGAATATGGCAATCCTGTATATATGGCTGATTTTAGTGCATATGGATATGTGGAACCACATGAATCAGATGTAGTATATATCAATGATGATATGTTTAAGATAACAGGAACAGAAGAAACCGGACTGTATATATGCCGGTATTCAGAAGAAGAAGATGTCTATGATGCATTTACAACTGTATATGAGGGTACACAGATTGTAACCAAAGCCGCCCATGAACGTAAGAATGATATTCTTATACTTGAAATAGGAAGTAATGGAGGCTGGGATAATTATAGGCAGCTTATAAGCCAGTATGATGCCATGATTCAGAATGCTGGCTGTGATTATTTTATCATAGTGGGTGATACAGATGATCCCGGAACGTCAATAGCGGATACTGCGCAGGGGTTCAGGAATGATGATGGAACATATGTAGGAGTTGGTGATACTGCATGGGAAGCAACACTAAGGGAAGCATATGGAGAGCATTTCATTAATATGAGAACATATCTTATAGAAAATGGTCTGTCAGATGTCGGTTTAAGAGCGACTAAAGCTGATTACAGAGGATTCAGGCGGGGGCGTATATCCAAACAGCTAAGGTCTGACTGGACACATTTTAATTCGTATGGGTATTATGCGAAGGGGCTGGCAATCTATGCGAAGGGGGTGGAACTAGGATATTGGAAATGATGTATAGGGGCATCAGTTTAAGGAGTAGAAATATAAATGAACAAAAATGGTAAAAAAAATAAAAATTATGCAGAGCTTATAAAAGAGTTTATAAAAAACAATAAGAAGGCTTCCATATGTACAATGGCAATAATTCTTGTAGTTTTAGCAACAGTGGTAACAACAGTAACAGCAGGTGCTGTTAAAACGAAAAAGCTTAGCAAAAGGCAGGAAGATACAAGTGTTGTAGTGGACATAACAACTGGTACAACGAATGAAGAAACAGAAGCTACAGAAGAAACGGAAGAAGAAACAGAGGAAGAAACAGAAGCAGAGGTTGTAGAAGACTATGTTGTTGAAGAATTCTTTGAGAATGAGATATCAACAGAAGACCAGGAAGCATTAGAACTTCCATCAAGAAGGCTGAATGTAGAGAATCGTCCATATGATGGTGCCAGAAGATGTATTTCATATTTTGGAGATAGTATGGTAGCTGGTGTAGGCTGCGGTTCGGTCAACGCATCGGTTAATGGAATGAATATAACAGGATGGACATCTCCACGTACTATATCATATCTTACAGGCATTGAAACTTATAATTTCGGTGTTCCTGGTGAGACATCTTACGAGATAGCTTACAGGGCAGGTGGAGTAAAGCTTCATACGGACAGAAGCGTGACAATAAGTGAAGATGTTTCAGAGATAGTCAGACTTATAGATGAAGATGGAGATGTATTTACATGTGATGATTATAGCGGTTATGGAGCTGAGAGTAACTCATATCCAGATACGATGTATATTAATGGATATCTGTGTAAGGTTATGAATACAGGTTATAACGAAGTCAGTATACAGCTTGTAAAAGGTTATGCAGCATATAGTATGGATACGGCTGATATAGCTGTAAGACATATACAGACCCAGCAGTATGCTGACAGCAATATAAAACCAGTAAATAACGACATGACGGATGAACCAGCAGGTGTAAAAATAACAGAGAATGCAACAACAGGAAAGAAACCATCAGAAAATATAACAGAAGCAACAACAGAAAAATCAACACAGGCACCAACAGAAGTGACAACAGAAAAACCAACAGAACCTCCAACGAATCCGACTATAGGTTTTGTAGATATTCCAGAAGGCTCATTGGCTGAACCAAAGGCAGCAAAAGACCATAGCCAGAAGGATATTCTCATACTCGAGATAGGAAGTAATGGAGGCTGGGAAAGCGATTATCAGACACTCATACTTCAGTATGACAACATTATTATCAATTCAGGCTGTGACTATTATATAATAGTTGGTGATACAGATGATCCAGGAACATCCATAGGTGATGATAACCAGGGTGAATATAATGAAGATGGTTCTTATGTTGGTATAGGTGATACATCATGGGAGGCAGCATTAAGAGAAGCATATGGAGCTCATTTCTTTAATACCAGAACATATATAATACAGTATGGACTGGATGTATGTGGATTGAACACGACAACAGAGGATCTTGAAAACTTCAAGCGTGGTAATATATCAAAGCAGTTAAGATATGACTGGACGCATTTTAATGCCTATGGATATTATGCAAAAGGCATGGGAATATATGAAAAAGGAAAAGAACTCGGATATTGGAGTTGATAAGTAGTAAAATCTGACATATAATCTGAAATAATGTATATGATATTATCATTATGACAGTTTATATGTCATTTTTAATATAATACAGGCAGGAGAAATGTTATGACAAAAAAACAGCTGGCAATAGAGGTTATAGAACGGCTTAAAAAGCAATATCCTGATGCAGGATGTACACTGGATTATGATGAGACATGGAAGCTGCTGGTAAGCGTAAGACTTGCAGCACAGTGTACAGATGAAAGAGTGAATATAGTTGTACAGGGCTTGTTTTCCCAATATCCATCAGTTAGTGCACTGGCACATGCAGATGTGGATGATATAGAGAAAATAGTACGTCCATGTGGTCTTGGTAAAAGTAAGTCACGTGATATAAGTGCATGCATGAAGCTGCTTCATGAAAAGTATAATGATAAGGTTCCAGATACAATGGAAGAGCTTTTAAAGCTTCCAGGTGTAGGAAGGAAAAGTGCGAATCTTATTATGGGAGACGTATACGGAAAGCCAGCTATAGTCACAGATACACATTGTATAAGGCTGTGTAACAGGATAGGACTGGTAAAGGATGAAAAAGAGCCTAAGAAGGTAGAGATGGCATTGTGGAAGATAGTGCCTAAAGAAGAAGGAAGTGACTTATGCCACAGATTTGTTATACATGGAAGAGAGGTCTGTACAGCAAGAACAAAGCCTCATTGTGATAAGTGCTGTCTTTGTGATATATGTAAAAAAATGCTGTAGCCGCATCGTTTTGCAGGAGTTTAACATACTGTGAAAAGCATGTGCAGAAATGGAGATTAATATGGGAAATACCAAAAACTATAAAATGATAATATCCTATGATGGTACAAGATATTATGGATGGGAGCATCAGCCTAATACTGATATGACGATTCAGGGAAAGCTTGAGAATGTGCTTTCACAGATGATAGGTGCAGATGTTGAAGTTATAGGTGCAGGAAGAACGGATGCAGGAGTACATGCTAAGGGAATGGCTGCTAATGTACATATGGATACTGATATGTCAGAAAACCAGATATGCGATTATATGAATAAGTATCTGCCAGAGGATATATGTGTGCAGGAGGTCAGGATTGCTTCTGAACGTTTCCACAGCAGATACAATGCTATGGGGAAAACTTATTGTTATACATGCTATGTTGGGGATAAAAAACCCGTGTTTAACAGAAAATACGTACATATAACTGGTGCGATGCCTGATGTTGAGGCTATGAAAAAAGCAGCGGAATATCTTGTTGGAGTACATGACTTTGCAAGCTTCTGTGGTAATCCTAAGATGAAGAAGTCAACAGTCAGGGAGATATATTCGATAGATATATCACTAAAAGGTGCATATCTTAATATGACATATCATGGCACAGGATTTTTACAGTATATGGTAAGGATTTTGTCGGGAACACTTCTGGAGGTAGGATTCCATAAGAGAACACCAGAAAGTATGATAGAGTTAATAGAAGCAAAAAACAGAGCCCTTGCTGGTGCAACAGCACCGGCAAAGGGACTTAGTCTGTTAAAGGTACATTATGCCAGATAATAAGAAGCTTTAATATCATAAATATGATGAATTGTACCGGTTATAACTATTATCGTTACATGAATTTAGAACGCCATTTCAGTGCTTCCTCTCTGTATTGGGAGGCTACATTCATAAGTTCATCGTATTGAAGTCTGATACTGTTAATAACAGCTGCCTGTTCGTTAATCTTTGCCTGACAGGCAGCTAATTTATTCTTATTATTATCGTTTTCTTTTATTTCAGAGACAAGTCTCATTTCTTTAATATGTCCGATTTCTTCAATAAAAAACATCCGGTTATTTACATATAGAAAAAGAGTATTACCAGCCTTGAAGATATGATAATCAGATATATCTGTCACACAGGATGGCAGTGGAACAGGAAAAGCTTCCGTGCAGTTATGTATATCGCCAAAAGAAAGACAGTGAAGACAGAGGTGTTTTAAAAGAGGGTTGTTCTTAAGGTAAAAAAGAAGTAGAGAATGATTACATACACAGATAGATGGATTATATAACTCAGGAATATTATTGCCGCTTACTGTATATATACTCTGGCTTTCCATTATGTTTTTAATGTGAAGTGAATTGTCGGTTGAGATATATGTATAGTATAAAGTGTCGTTATAAACACATTCATTAAGTCCATGGTTATAGTCAGTGGCAAGTACTATGGGACGTTCAAGTCCGCCAAAATGAGCGATTCTTAAGAATATATTAGAACCTGCGGCATATATAATAAGCTGACGGTTGTTTCCAACAGAATATACATTAGACATAATAACCTTCATCTATAATACTTATTAAAATGTATGGTAGCATAAAGAGCTTTAGAACATATAATGTAGTAAGAATTATAAAAAGAAAGGAATATGATATGGCGAGATGTAAATTCAAAAAGAGTGGGTGCTGTACAAAGATTGTAAGTGATATTGTATCTAATATGCCTAATGGCTGTTTTGATGTTTGTACGAATCCGATATGTGGATCACCTTCCGAGCTTAGTTTATTTGCACCGCTTATATATGATCAGATAGGTATTAACCTTTGTGCTGTAGCTGCTGCGGGTGTGGATATATCAGCTAATTATCCCACTGTTACCAACGCAGCAGCAAGTGTTGTTGAAATATCATACGAGTATGGCGCGGGCAATGTTGTGATAAATCAGATACCGGGCAGACCAAACTGCTATTCAGTCAAGCTTTCTAATCTTCAAGTAACATTTGCACTTAATCTGTATGATGAAAATTGCAGACTTGTGGCGACTATATATCCAACAGTTGAATATCTGCCATCAGATACAACGGCAGCAACATATGATGAAGATGTTAATCCTTCATCAGTTGAGCTTGAAATATTTGCACCGTATGGCGTATCATACAACAGGGAAGGGGAAAGCTTCCAGCCAGCTTTGAATTATACAGGTTTCTTATCAGGTGATAATGGAATTACACAGGGGCTTAATCTTTATGCCATACCTAAGGTATTAGATATCGACATAGCGACAGATGAGGTGACTATAGGTCTTTCAGTTATATTGCAGAGCCTTTATTATGCAGGCTACAGAGTTGCAAGTGCTGGAAAGATAGTTACTCCAAAGGGCAGTATAGTATCACAGGAGAATTCAGATGAGATGAAGTTCGTATGTGGTAATCTGTTAAATCTTGCTATTAAACCACTTGATCTTAGTCCACCACATTGTGAGAGCAGTCTTAAAAATGACTGTGATAAGGGATGCCAGCCAGTATGTGAAGAGAATCTGCCACAGTGTCCAACATGTTCGATATAGCATGTTAAATATAATGGTTTGATATAGCGGGTTAAGTATAACAGGTTTAATATAGCAGGTTATAGCAGGTAATTAACAGATATAATAGTAAATAACAAAACAGGACCAAGAATCATATACCTGACATGAAATCATGAAAGGTGTTATTCTGGGTCCTGATAAAGTTAAAGCTGCATAATATATACAGACTACTATTATTAAGAATGTTCAAATTTAACAATCTGGGTTATATCGTTGTAGCCAAGAGAATGCATCTTGCTTTGGAAGCGATGCAGTGCCTCATCGAATTCCTGATATGAACGATATGTATCATCAAAATAAGAAATAGCTTTGCTATGGTCTCCATCTTCGTTGGCCTGCCATGACAGAGTGGCATACTTGTGAAGGTCTTCATGTGATTTGGCAAGGGATATATATTCCTTGCTGTGTATAAGCCGTTCATCTGATACCTGTTTAAGCCACTTTCCAAGCTTACATCTACCAGGATCATCCACCTGTTTTTTCTGAAGATGCTCAAAGCCTACAATGTTGTTATATACACGCCATGTGAGTACGAAATGATCCACTTCAAATACACGTACCCAGTCCTGCTCAGTTATTTTTGAGCATCCACGTACAAGATCACTTCTTGTTTTATCTAGATATCGTCCAATCTTAAATACACGTCGTCCAGTCTGCAGGCAGTCGTTCGATAAAGTGTTATAGCTTTGTGATATGTTTTCAATCTGCTTGGAGAAAGAACGGGTTACTTTAGTCTGTGTATCTATATCGTTAAATACACTGTCAACACCTTCACGTATGCTTATCATCTGATTATTCATCTGCTGCATGGAAACAATAGACTTTTCAACCTTTGAATTCCCTTCTGCAAGGCTGAGAGTTGTTTCATCCATGGCAAGAGCCAGCTCATCTATATTCTCTTTAAGTTCAGTAACATATTTTACTATATCTTCAGCAGATTCAGATGTATTACTGGATAAAAGCCGCACCTGGTCGGCAACGACAGCGAAGCCTTTTCCTGCTTCACCAGCTCTTGCAGCCTCTATAGATGCATTAAGTGCAAGAAGGTTACTCTGGTTGGCAACTTTTTTTACAAGGTCCACGATTTCTTCAATCTTACCAATCTTGCCTTTAAAATTCTGTACACGATTGTTAATAACCTCTATGCGTTTGGATGATTGATTAACGGCAGTAATACTGTCATTCATATCGTTAGTTATATTTTGTGATACCTCAATGATATTATGTGTGTTATCCATGATATTTCCCATGGCAGAGGAGATATTGTCAATAGAATCTTCAAGATTAAGACTGGCATTTTCCATATGCTTTATAGACATGGTCTGCGATTCAACCTGTTCAAATGTATCCTTCATAAGACTGTTATCACCTATGATACTCATAGTTTCATTCAGTCGCATAACAACAGGATTGTTTATCTGTTTCATGGAAAAAAGCATAGAGTTAAGCTTACTGCCGATAACAGAACTGTCAAAATCTGCTGGATTAACATCGTCAAAACCTCCTGAAATAATATTATCAATAGAATCTAATAATAGCTGCGCATCATGGTCAGATAACACATGCTGCTCCTTTTTTTTAACAAACATATAATTTACATCCCCTTATTCATATTATGTATAATAAATAATCACGAAAAAAATCATTTACATAATAACATACTTTAAGAAAAAATGCATTATAATTATTTAAAAAAGTTGTGACATGTTATTAAAAATGTGCATATTGTTGTTTTTGATAAAGAACATATCGGTTATTTTGCAAAGTAAATATTTTAATATTCAAATATCTAAATAAAAAAACAGCGGTCATGTATCGATAAAAACAATACATGACCGCTGTGTAGTTAATATTAACGTGAAACCTCGTTGCCAGCTTTGGCAAATGCGAGCTTCATAACCTCATCTACTGATACAAGGTTGAAATCTCCGCTTACAGTGTGCTTTAAGCAGCTTGCTGCATTAGAAAATTCAACAGCCTTCTGAGGGTCAAAGTCGTTTATAAGACTGTAGATTATACCTGCACAGTAGGCATCACCAGCACCGATGTAATCAAGTATATTCATAAAGAATTCCTGGCTGTAGTAAGCCTTTCCTTCTGTGTATATCATTGACTGAAGCTTAAATGTAGTTATGGAGGTTTCTGTTCTCCATACAGAAGCTACCATCTTGAAGTTAGGGAACATCTTTGTAAGTTCTTCTGCAATATATGCATTCTTTTCTTTATCAGACTTAGATGCATCCATGCCAAATATACCAACTGCATCATCTTCGTTAGCTATGCATATATCTACATATCTGCATACTTCACTCATGACTTTATTAGCTTTTTCACTTGACCAGAGCTTACTTCTGTAGTTAAGGTCGCAGCTTACTGTGATGCCACGTTTCTTAGCTTCCTTACAGGCTTCTATAGTGATTTCAGCCATATTATCACTTATAGCTGGAGTTATACCGGAAAAATGGAACCATGTTGCACCATCGAATATAGAATCCCAGTCAAAATCTTCCTTTGCAGCAAGGGCGAATGCGGAACCATTTCTATTATATATAACATTGGTTGGTCGCTGGCTTGTCTTTTTCTCAAGAAAATATATGCCAATCTGGTCGCCACCACGGACGATTCTGCTGACATCAACACCATACTGTCTTAAGGAGTTGACAGCACTCTGACCTATAGTATGCTTAGGAAGCTTGGTTACATAACGTGTATCAACATTAAAGTTAGCAAGTGATACAGCAGTATTAGCTTCACCGCCGCCATAAACAGCCTCATAAGAGTGTGCCTGGGTAAATCTTTCATTGTTATCAGGTGAAAGTCTTAACATTAACTCACCAAATGTTATAATCTTGTGTTTCATCATTGTCTCCAATCATTATTTATACATTTGCATCATAATACTATACAGTAACGTATTGTAGCATATTTTGATAAAAAAGTAATGTCTTTTTAAAATAAGTTTGGTATTTTTTGTTATATTTTGTAATAGCTTTAGATTATTAAAATACAAAACAGAGGTAAAGCGGTGGTAAGGCAGCAATAAAGCCATTTACTTAAGTGTATCGACATAATTACCAAATTAAAGTATAATACCAATGTTAAAAGAAGTTAAAACTGGTGGATTTCCGGCTTTTGCGAAGAAGGGATTTATATAGTATGATTAGAAATGCATGTTTAGAGGATATATCAGATGGCAGATTATATGGTGAGAATGATATGGTAAGAGCAGATACGGATAACTGCAGCAATTGTAAAAAAATATGTTGTATTGGCATGGGAAAGACGATAGTGCTTGATCCGTATGATTGCTATAGATTGTCAGTAGGAACTGGACTGTCCTTTGAACAGATGTCTGACAGCAATATAGAGCTTAATGTAGTGGATGGGTGTATTCTTCCTAATATTAAGATGCAGGCTGATACAGATGCCTGTTCTTTTCTGAACAAGGATAATATGTGCAGTATTCACAGCTACAGACCTGGAATATGCAGAATGTTCCCGTTGGGAAGATATTGGGAGGATGATGAACATTTTTATTACATATTGCAGACAGGAGAGTGTAATAAGGAAAGACTTACCAAGATAAAAGTGAAAAAGTGGCTGGGAATATCTGATACAGAGAGGTATAATGCTTATATAATAAAGTGGCACAGGTATCTTAAGAAGCTGCAAAAAACCTTGCCAGGGCTTACACAGGAACAGATAAGGATACTTAATATGTATAATTTGAAGACATTTTATACTAAGCCATACAGGTCAGAGGAAACATTCTTTGATGAGGTGGCAGAAAGGATAGAAAGCTCAGAGGCTATGTTTGGCTTGTAAAAGAGCCGGTAAAAAGCAGCAAAAGAGGTTGATGATTTTATGATAAACAGGGAGGAATAAAGAGTGAAGACAGATTTATTTAGTATAGGGAGCCTGACAGTACATGGGTATGGCCTGATGATAGGAATAGGCTTCATACTTGCTATGCTGCTTGCCGAATACAGGGCTAAAAGGTTTGGTCTGCGTGAGGAAGCAATTATTGATATTACCATAATAGCAGGTGTTTCAGGCTTTCTTGGTGCTAAGCTTTTATATGTTATAGTTGAGTTTGATGAATTTATAAAGAATCCCAAGGCGGTGCTTGGTTCAGCAGGCTTTGTTGTATATGGTGGAATAATAGCTGGTGTGCTATGCTGTATGCTTTATTGTAAGGTAAAGAAGCTAAACTTTATGGAATATTTTGATCTTGTAATGCCAGAGATCGCACTTGCACAGGGCTTTGGAAGAATAGGCTGTTTTCTTGCAGGCTGCTGCTATGGAAGGGAAACAACAAGCCACTTTGGAGTTATATTTCCAGTAGGTTCGCAGGCACCAGCGGGAGTTAAGCTTATACCAACACAGCTTATATCGGCTGGAGCAGACTTTCTTCATATGATTATACTTCTCGTTATTGCTTATAATTATAGCTTTACAGCAGGAAGGAAAAAGGGAAAGAGTAAGTATCTGCCAGCAGGGGATATAGGTTATATATATATGATACTTTATGGCATCGGACGTTTTCTTATAGAGTTTTTAAGAAATGATTATCGTGGTGAAGTCGGTTTCTTATCTACATCACAGTTTATATCAATATTCTTTGTAATATGTGGTGTGGGATTACTTGTGTTTAATAAGCTGCATTCTAAACAGGCAGAAGCATAGTAATAGTTAGAAATATTAAAATAATATATATTAAAGAAATATATTGTACAATTGATATTAGTAAAAATAGATTCTAAGTATATTGTTCCAGCAGGTCGGAATTAATATATTTAGAATCTATTTTATTAATAAGGGCAATATGCATATAAAAAGATTATAACATGTGTGAAAAAGAGGCTTAAAAGCTGCTGCTTTTCTTTGTTTCATTTATAATACTAATTTTATTTAACTCAGATATAGCAGCATCAGAAGACATAACCTCTGCAAAGCCCTCAGCAAAAAGGTCAAGCTCCATATCCACCCATTTTTCACCAGTTGCACCGGCGTGTTCGTAACCGCTTACACAATCAGATAGAACAACAACATTGTAGTCCTTGTGGTAGGCACTTCTTACAGTACTGTCAACGCACCAGTTTACAACTGTACCAACAACAATAACTGTTTTAATGTGTCTTCGTTTAAGCTCGAATTCAAGAGAGGTATGTGCAAAGCAGTCGTAGCTGTACTTAGAGAATACACAATCGTTATCTGATACAAGTGAAGCAAGGCTGTCACATAGCTGTGTTTCAGCACTATTTCTGGAGAATTTGCAGGAGCCATCTTTATTGAGCAGACCTCTTTCTTTATTCCTTTTCCAATAGAAATCGTATGCATAGCCCTTATCCTGTTCGAATCTTGATAAGAATACAGGAATTCCAGCCTGTTCACAGTATTGCATTATATTAGTTATGGCAGGAAGCTGTGCTCTTGCCATAGGTACCTCAAGAGGTGCACCTTCATCTACAAAGCCTTTCTGCATATCGACAATTATTAAGGCTGTTTCTTCTTTGTTTAAATCAAATGTTTTTGACCATTCATAGAATCGTTTACTCATAGCATATCCTCCAATCAGAAAAATAAAAAAGAGCGCCTGGATATTTTCCAGACGCCCTTGTCTTTTGATGGTTTAAAGTATAAAATCAGGTATAAATATTTTCAATGTACAATATGTACATGATGTATTACATTTTAATGTATAATATAATGACTATGTGAATTGTAGCTGAATTGTATAGCAGAGGAGCAGTCAAGATTAGCTGCTATTGGTGAATTAGTAAAAGGGAGGTATATATGGTCTGTGTTAAAGATTTTATGGAAATAGAATATTTTAAAGAAAATAATCTGCAGTTAATCGCAGGTGCAAATGGACTCAACAGGAGTGTTACAAGACCTAACATAGCACAGCTTAAGAACTTTTATGAGTGGATGGAGGGGGGTGAATTCCTTGTAATAAATGGTATCGGATTAAAGCTGTATGAGGAAAATAATCTTATAGAATTAATAGACAATGCAAATAAAGCAGGTGCCGCCTGTATAGCCTTTGAATTAAATGCCGAATATATACCAGAGATTTCAAAGAAGGTTATCGACTTCGCAAATGAGATTAAGCTACCAATATTTACACTTCCCTGGAATGTTTCCTTTGGAAATGTATTAAATACAATATATGATTATATTATCAGAAATCAGCTCAGGGAGGTATCAATTTCAGAGCTGATGAAGAATATGCTGTTTACTGATATAGATAAGACCTATGCGTTAGAGCAGGCAAGGTTTTACGGTTTTGATTTATCGGAAGCTTATTGCGTAGTGATAATTAAAACTGATGATGTAGAGAATTACCGCAATGAAGTAACTAACCGGCTTAGCAGGGAAATATCTGGAAGTGATATAGATTGTCCATACATGTTATTACAACATTATAGTAATATAATAGTCTTTATCAAGGATATAGGTAAGGACAGACTTGCCAGATTATTCCATAATGTATATGAGAGTTTTCATAGAAGTTTTCCTGAAACAAAGCTTTTAATAGGAGCAGGCAATTCCTATAAGGATATAGAAAGCTATAAGAAAAGCTACAGACACGCATTAAAGGCACTTAGTTCCATAAGAAATCACTCCTCATATATAGCATTTTATGAGGAGCTTGGATTTATCAGACTTATAGCGGATTCATCAACAGATACAGAAATACATAATTATGTTATGTCTGTCCTTGGAAATATTATGGATGAGGAAGAGGTCAGTAAAATACCATTGCTTGAAACTCTAAATGAGTATCAGAAAAATAATTTTAATGTAGCTAAGACAGCACAGAATCTGTATATACACAGGAATACTCTTTTACAAAGGCTGGAAAAGATAGAAAATGCACTTGGTAAGCAACTTAAAGATTATAATGTAAGGCGGGAAATAATGAATGCTTTTTATCTGAAAAAATATGTGGATTTTTAATAAGTGTGCATGAGGCTGTATGATTATAACGTTCGTTGATTTCAACTAACGGATAATCAAAATACACACTATTTATACAATATCAATGTACTATTTGTACATTGATATAAAAAATCTATGCAGATATAATCAACTCAAGATTTGACAAAGAGGTCGGATGCAGAAGGTAATATCTCTGTATCCGGCTTATTTTAGTTTAAGTCTAATGATTAAGCGACAAAGGCGTCGGAAGCTTATTAAAGCTTCTGGCGCCTTTTGTGCGTTATCTGGGAGTATCAGCCTTCAGATATTCATTAAGCTGATATAAGCTGATAGCACTTTAGAAAACAGGAGGTAAACAAATATGGAAAAGAGAGAAAATGTAAAAGACAGCGAATTTACCCAGACAAGTGTACCGGCTTCACAGAAGAAAAGCTTCTGGGAAATATGTGTTGTATGGATTGGATATGTGTTTGTTGTAACAGGCATGCAGGTTGGCGGAACAATGGGAATATCTACAGACTTTGCAACATTGTTAAAGGCATTGGCTGTAGGAAGCATAGTATTATTGATATTAGGCTCATTTATGGGATTAATAGCCCTAAAGACAGGTAATACCTTTGGTATGCTGTGCAGATATGCTTTTGGTAAGTATGGCTCACAGGTTATTTCACTTATGATTGTTGTAACCCTTATAGGATGGTTTTCAGTTGATACTTATATGATTGGTCAGGCTTCTAACGCATTGTTTCCAGCACTTCCAATAATCCCTATTGCAATAATTGCCGGTATTGGCATGACGGCAACAGCACTTTTTGGTATGAAGTGGATGTCAAAGCTTAGTGATATAGCAGTTCCACTTGTGCTTATATTTGGTATTATTTCTATTGTACTAAGTGTTAAAAGTACCGGAGGACTTACAGGCCTGTTTGCTATCCAGCCTGAGAATCCAGCATCCTTTAATACATTAGTTTCACTTTCAATAGGTTCTTTTGTATGTGGTGCAGTTTCATTTACACCAGATGTATTAAGGTTCGCAAAGAACAAAAAACAGACTTTAATTATAATGTTTCTTGCAATGATTATAGCTAATCCTCTTATGATTATACTTGGTGCGGTCGGTGCTATTGCCACAGGATATTCAGATATAACCTTTGTGCTTGCAGCACAGGGACTTCTTGCACCAGCATTTATTGTAATGATATTAAATATATGGTCAACAGCACAGGGCTGCGTATATTCAGGTTCCCTTTCACTTGGCAATACATTTAAGGTTAATAGAAAGACTCTTGTAATTGGCTTTGGACTTGCTGGAACAATAGGTGCTATAATCGGTTTCTATAACTATTTTGGAACATTTATTAATTTCCTGGCAACTACAATTCCAGCACTTGGTGGTGTGTTTATTGCAGATTATCTTGTTAAGTATAGAAAAGGGTATCCATCACTTGAGGGCAATGAGATTCCAGCCGTAAACTGGGGTGCCTTTATAGCCTGGGGACTTGGTATTGCAACAAACTATGTTGGATTTGGTATTACACAGGTTAACTGCATTATTGTGGCAGCAGCTATCGAAGCAGTATTTGCAGTAATAAGTGCAAAGCGTGCTAACACTAAAAATGCAGCAGCAGTAGAAATACAGCATGCTTAAAAATAAAGTTAAAAGTAGATGTAAAGTTAATTGCAAATGGCAGGTTGGTTATTGTATCAACCTGCTATTTTGTTATAATAGATATTAATTACCCATGGATTTATAAAAAGTGTATAGAAGGGAGAATGGAGGATTGTTATGGAGAATAGGGGAGAAGTACTTCAATACGGTTTATCATTTCCAGATACATATGTAGAAGCACCATTTCACGATGCTAACTGGCAGCTTGTAAGGGTTAAAGGAAGTAAGAAAGCGTTCTTATGGACATATGAAAAGGATGGTTTCTTAAACCTTAATGTTAAAGTAGACAAAGAATGGCGTGATTATTGGAGGAGTGCATTTAAGTCAGTAATACCGGGCTGGCATCAGAATAAAGAACACTGGAATACGATCATACTTGATGGTTCAGTTCCAGATGATGCTATAAAGACTATGATTAAGGAAAGCTATGAGCTTGTTACTTATAATCCATCTAAAAGGATATATGAGGCAGTAAAAAAAATACCAAAGGGCTGTGTTGCTACTTATGGACAGATAGCCCAGATGGCAGGAAATAAAGGTATGGCAAGGGCAGTAGGTAATGCACTTCATAAGAATCCAGACCCTGATAACATACCATGCTACAGGGTCGTTAACTCTAAGGGTGAACTGTCTGGTGCATTTGCCTTTGGTGGTGCAGAAAGGCAGGAGGAACTTCTTAAGGCAGATGGTATAGAAGTTATTAATGGAAAAGTCAGCTTAAAAGAGTATGGAATGTTTTAATGTATCAATCAGCTTCTTTGCAGCTATGCTTAATGGTCTGCCTTTATCCCATACAAGGCATACCTCACGCTCGGGAAGAGGTTCCACAAGTCTTATAGGATATATTGAACCGCTGGTGATAGAAGCAGCACACAGGTCTTCTGGATAAAATCCTATTCCAAGGTTGTGTTCAACCATAGGAAGAACCTGGTCAGTTGTTGCAGCCTCCATATCAGGTGCAAACTGAAGATGATGGTTAAGAAAGAATTCTATATACAGGTTTCTTGTTGCGGTATCATTTCCAAGACATATAAAAGGAATATTATTTAAGTCGTGCAGGCTTCGCATTTTTGATGCGAGGTCTGCATATTTAGTTCCACCTATAAGAAGCTCCCTGAATGAATATAATGATTCCTTATGATAGTTTTTAGGTATAGTTACAGGCGTAGTGATAACAGAAATATCAGCCAGTCCGTTTTCAAGGGCTGCTATAGCCTGTGGAGATGAGTGATTAGATATTTTTAATCTGACGTGTGGATAAGTTTCATGGAATGTCTCAAGCCTGTCTAATAATATAAGCCTGAGTGCAGTTTCACTTGCACCGATATTAATAAGTCCACGTTCAAGTCCTTTATCTTTGGCTAGTTCACATTCACCAGCTGAAAACTGCTCACATCCGGCAGCAACGTGTTCATATAATCGTTCACCTTCTGGTGTGAGTGTGATTCCCCTGTTGGAACGTACAAACAGCTTGCAGCCTATCTCACTTTCAAGATTATTCATGCAGCGTGTTATATTAGGCTGGTTATTATCAAGCATTTCTGCGGCCTTAGTGAAGCTTTTATATTGTGCAACATAATAAAATATCCTGTAATAATCGTAGCTTATCATATATGTCTCTTTTCTTAATATCATATTCTAAATGTTTATTTTAAATGTCTTATTATAGATTCATTATGTGTATTAGAAATATTATGACACATCATATTATTTATGTAATGTCATAATAAATATCAGAACAGATGTCATAAAAAGTCATAACAGAGTACCCTTCAGTCGTGGCATGATGACATATGATTATGATATAACAGATATATCAAATATATGTTTTACATCTTATTCAACGCAAAGTATAATGCTTTTGATAAGAAAAATCAAGAGTATTTCAGGGAGAATTCCACATGGCTCTGAATGGTAATATGTAAATGAAAGGAAGGCAGTACGTATGTTAAAAGCAGTAGTTGGTATTAATTGGGGAGATGAAGGTAAGGGACGTATAGTAGACCTTATGAGTGCGAAAGCGAATTATGTTGTACGTTATCAGGGAGGAAATAATGCAGGACATACGGTAGTTACCCAGGAAGGAAAGTATGTGCTTAATCTTCTGCCATCAGGAATCCTTCATCCAGATGTAGTGTGTGTACTCGGAAATGGTATGGTTATAGACCTGGATCATCTTCGTCACGAAATATCTATAATGCAGCAGATGAATGTGAAAATAACACCAGATAATCTTAAGATATCGGATAAAGCAACTATATGTATGCCTATGCATGTGCGTCAGGATGTGTTAGAGGAGGAAAGATTGTCACAGTCAGGCTCTGCATATGGTTCAACAAGAAGAGGAATTGCTTATGCATATGGTGACAAATATATGAAAAAAACACTTAGGATAGGAGATTTGCTTAACATAGACCAGCCATCAGTAAGACATCGCCTTTCCGTTATAGTCGAGAGCAAGAATCTTATTCTTGAAAACATATATCATCAGCCACCAGTTTCATATGATGAGCTTCTTGAGTGGTGTAAGACACAGGCACATATGTTTAAGGATTATATATGCGATACCTCAGCACTTTTAAGAAATGCTGCAAAGGATAATAAAAATATATTGTTTGAGGCACAGCTTGGTGCATTGAGGGATATAGATTATGGCATATATCCTTATACATCAAGTTCTAATACACTTGCGGCATATATACCTATGGGTACAGGCCTTATGGGATATAATGTTTCACAGGTTGTAGGTGTTATGAAAGCATATTCAACATGTGTTGGTGAAGGTGGATTCGTGGCAGAAAAAGCTATGCCTGAAAGCTGGATGGAAGAGTTAAGAAAAGCTGGCGGAGAATATGGCGCAGCAACGGGTAGACCAAGAAGAGTCGGTCCATTTGATGCAGTTGCAAGCAGATATGGAATAATGTGTCAGAATGTTGATGATATCGCGCTTACAAAGTTAGATGTATTGAGTGATTTTGATACAATACCGATAATAACAGCATATAGCATAGATGGAACAATAACTAAGGATTTCGTAACAGACAGCAGGTTAGAAAAGGCTGAGCCTGTTATAGAAGAGCTTCCAGGCTGGAAATGTGATATATCCGGTTGTAGAAGCTGGGATGAACTTCCAGAAAATGCAAAAAATTATATTCTTAAGCTTGAGGAGCTTATCAGTCATAAAATACATCTTGTATCGACCGGGGCAGAGAGAGAAGAATATCTTTTAAGGGATTGATGCTTAATGCAGGATCTATAATAAAATGCTGCGAGATTAATGGAATAAGAAATGATAATAAATATATTGACGATATAAACTGCATGAAAGAAGAGGAATATGACATGAGACATTTGATTGACCCAAAGGATTTATCAGTGGAGGAAACAGGGGATATACTTGCACTGGCAGAAAGAATACGTGATAATATGCCAGCATATAGTGAAGTGGCTAAGGGAAAGAAGATAGCTACATTATTCTATGAACCAAGTACAAGGACGAGACTTTCCTTTGAGACAGCCATGCTTAATCTTGGTGGTACTGTGATAGGTTTTCCATCTGCTGATGTATCAAGCGTTAACAAGGGAGAAACAGTTGAAGATACAATCCGTGTAATAAGCTGCTACGCAGATATTGTAGCTATGAGACATCCTAAAGAAGGTGCACCTATGCTGGCATCACTTTATTCGAGAATACCTGTTATCAACGCCGGAGATGGAGGACATAGCCATCCAACACAGACTATGATAGATCTTATGACTATAAAATCAAGAAAAGGAAGACTTGATAACCTTACAGTAGGTTTGTGTGGAGACCTTAAGTTCGGAAGAACAGTACATTCACTTGTGAAAAGCCTTTCAAGATATAAAGGAAACAAATATATATTCATATCCCCACAAGAGCTTAAAATGCCTGATTATATGATACAGGATGTTCTTGATAACAACACAGATGTATATAAGGAATCAAGGCAGTTAGAGAGTGTGCTGCCAGAGCTTGATGTACTTTATATGACGAGAGTACAGAAAGAAAGATTCTTTAGTGAGGATGAATATATAAGATTACGTGATTGCTATATACTTAATGCGGAAAAGTTAAAGAAAGCACCTAAGGATATGCCAGTACTTCACCCACTCCCAAGAATAACTGAAATAGCTGCGGATGTTGATAAGGATCCAAGAGCTGCATATTTTGAACAGGTACAGAATGGGGTATATGTGAGAATGGCACTTATAATGGCACTTCTTGGATTAACAGATCCGGTGACTGGGAAGAAAATTATATAGTTTAATTGAATATTAGTTGGTGACGAACGGACGACAAATATAAGCTACAGGCAGTCCTGCATATTATGTTCAATGCCAGAAGCTTCAATCGGCTGACTCTAAGACTTTTCATATAAGTAGTGATAAGTGACGCTACCATTCGGACGCGCCGTCCGTGGCGCGGCCTCATTGCTTCGTACATCCATGTACGAAGCTAGCTGGGTAGCTAAGAAAAAGTCTAAGATTCAGCACGATTGAACTTCAAGTGCATTTCGCATAGTATGCAG
>ERZ1034691.809-NODE-809-length-22271-cov-13.794157_pt1 | contig 22271 bp, 25 predicted proteins | sample MGYA00520638_ERZ1034691 | MGnify/ENA primary metagenome ERZ1034691 (study PRJEB33766, sample SAMN09781763) | gut metagenome | biome: gut microbiome | host: Homo sapiens | place: Madagascar | study: EMG produced TPA metagenomics assembly of the PRJNA485056 data...
CACTTGGGACGCTGTTGTCACCGCTTTCGTGGATGGCTGGGCTACCGAGGCTGCTCTGAACGCTGCTGCGTAATTTCCACTAAAATCTCCTACTTTCTTTAGGAATCTTCTCCCCCATTCTGGCGGGGCGGGCATTTTGCCCGCCCCGCTCTTTTTGTTTTGTACGTTTTTTGCCGGGCGGGCTTGTGATTTTTTTGCAAAGGCTATTGACAAAATATCCTGACAAGAGTATACTGCAATATGACAACATTAGTTGTCATTCAGACAAAGATGCTTGTCAATCGGAGGTGCAATATGATACTGCGGAATCGCCTGAAGGAACGCAGAGCCGCCCTAAATGTCAATCAGCAGGAAATGGGGCGCTTATGCGGCGTATCGCGGCAGACCATCAGCCTGATTGAGCGCGGTGATTATTCGCCGTCCGTCACCCTGGCTTTGACCATTGCAAAAGTTTGCGGCGTCACGGTAGAGGAAGTTTTCTATTTGCAGGAGGAAACAGAAGATGAAAAATGATGAAATCAAGCAGGCAAACCGAAAAGCCCTGCCCAAGTTCCTGTTTTTTGTCGTTGGAAGTGCGCTGGTCGGCGGCGTGATCGGCTATTTTTCCGCAGACACTGAATCGGAGTCCTTGGTTGCTATGATAAAGAACGCCGGGGCGTTTTTCGGCGTTCGCATAGCCCCGTGGCTGATGCTGGCGCTGGCGATCCTTGTGCCGGTCATCTGCCTTCCGCTGTATCGCAGCGCCAAAAAGCTGGCTGCCGTCTGGGACGACGAGGACGAGGATTTCTACAACACGATCGACCAAAAGCTGTCTGTGGTAGTTTGGCTTGCAGGTGCCGCCCTTATCCTTGCCGTTTTTCTGATTACAGCGACCTATTCCGTGGGTATGGAAGGCATTGACAACGCCAACGGCTTCGTTTTCTTCTTTATCAACATTGCAGCCTTTTTCGCCATTATGGTGGAGGCAACGGTTTTTCAGCAAAAATGCGTGGACACCACCAAGCAGTTGAACCCCGAAAAAAAGGCATCCGTGTACGATATGCAGTTTCAAAAGAAATGGATGGCGGATTGCGACGAAGCCGAGAAAATCATCATCGGCAAGTGTGCGTTCAAGGCATACTCCGCCACCAATATCGTCTGTGCGGTTTGCGCCGTTGTGCTTGCGGTCTGCGCGCTTACCTTTAACATCGGGTTCCTGCCCTCGCTGATCGTGTGCCTGATCTGGATGGTCAACCTGTCGGTGTACTGCTGCGAGGCGCTGCGCTGCTCCAAGGCAGGAAACAAAATTTCCTGAGCGTGAACCGGAAGGGGTGCTTACATTGAAAGGCTCTTACCTTATTTTTCTGCTTCTTCTCGTGATCCTTCCGGCAATCAGGCGGCGAAGGATCGCCATAATCAGAATGATTTTAAGCAAAAAAATGCAGAACAAGGAGAATCGTGTTATGAAAGAGTTAGCAAAACGTTTTATCGGGGAAGATTGCATCATCTACCCGATCTCATCCTTTGACGGCAGCCTGCATGGCGTTATTAAAGAAGTAAATGACAGCGCTATGATCATTGAAAATACATCCGGCGAGCTGGAAGTCATCAATCTGGATTTTGTCACCCGCATCCGGCAGTATCCGCGAAAGAAAAACGGCAAGAAAAAGTGTCTTGTGCTGGACTAAGCTTACGAGTTCTCCGGTTGATTCTGCTTTCTTTCAGACCGCCGGATTCGTAAAGCAGTTTCCTGTGTGACACCGCCCCATCTTAGGATAGAGTCCCGGGGTCACTAAAGTGAAATAGGCAGGGTGATGTCTATGCAAACCAAATTAAAATACGGGAATACGAATACCTTCTTTATTCGTGGAATGCGTGGGAATTTACTGGTTGATACAGACTATGCAGGAACATTACCTGCGTTTTATAAGGCTATCAAAGAGCAGGAAATCAAAATCAGCGATATCACCTACGTTTTGGCAACACATTATCATCCTGACCATATCGGTCTGGTAAGCGAATTGATTCGCCACGGCGTCAATCTTCTTGTAATGGATACACAATATCCCTATATCCATTTTGCAGATACTATTTTTGGCAGGGATAAGAGTTTGGCTTATGAACCCATTCCTACGAATCAGGCAACCATCATCGGCACAGAAGAAAGTCGTGCATTTCTTAAACGTCTGGGTATTGATGGAGAAATTGTAAGCACGACAAGCCATAGTGCGGACAGCATCTCACTGATTCTGGATGGCGGCGAATGTTTTGTGGGGGATTTAGAACCTATCGAATATCTTGCCGCTTATGAACAAAATGATAAGCTGAAGCATGACTGGGAACTTATCATGCGTTATGCTCCTAAAACAATTTACTATGCTCATGCAAATGAAAAACACGGTACTTGACAACTTCCCGTTCCTCGGCATTTTCACTCTCTAGCGATATTACACCAAAAACAAAATTCTCAACCCATGTCATTCCGGACAAAGGTTGAGAATTTTTTACTATTCTGTTTTTCGCTGTTACTCGCTTCGATAATGGAAGATGCGGTCCTTGCGGCGGAACATCGCAAAGCTCACCGCCAAGGATGCCAGCTCGGCTGCCGTGACAGCCAGCCAGACGCCGTCGATGCCCAAAAGCTCCGGCAGCACCAGAACCGCTGCCACCTGAAACAGCAGCGTGCGCAGGAAAGAAATCAAAGCACTGGTGATGCCGTCCCCCAGTGCGGTAAAAAACGACGATGCATAGATGTTATATCCCATAATGAGAAAGCTCAGACCGTAAAGCCGGAACGCCCGGGTCGTCAGCACCAGCAACTCCGGGTCGTAGCCCACAAAGAACCTTGCCACCTGCGGGATGAGGAACATGGCCCCGATGGTCAGTACCACCGCCATCTCTCCAATCAGACGCAGGCTCATACCATACAGGTTGTGAACCTCGCTGCGGTTTCGCGCGCCGTAATGGTAGCCGACGATGGGGGCGCTGCCCACGGAATACCCCACAAACACCGCCACAAAGAGGAACGCCGCATACATAATGACCCCGTAGGCTGCCACGCCGTCCTCCCCCGCAAAGCGGAGAAGCTGGTAGTTATAAAGAATGTTGACCAAGGACATCGAAAGATTTGTCATCAATTCCGAGGAACCGTTGACGCACGCCTTCCACAAGACCCTGCCGTTGTAGAGGGGACGCTTCAGGTGCAGGCGGCTGGTGTTGTTTCGGTTCAGAAAATAGAACACAGGCAGCACACCACCGACGATCTGGCTGATAAAGGTGGCAATGGCTGCGCCCTCCACGCTCCAGCCCAGAAGCCCCACCAGCACCACATCCAGCACCATATTGGTAACGCCCGCGCCCACGGTGACTGCAAAGCCTAAGTTGGGCTTTTCTGCCGTTACAAAAAAGCTCTGAAACATATTCTGCAAAATGAAGGTAGGCACGCTTACCAGCAGAATCCGCCCGTATCGCAGGGCATATTCCAGCATTTCGCCCTTTGCCCCCAGCAGCACCGCCACAGGGCGCAGGATCACCAGCCCCAAGACCGCCAATGCCGCGCCGACTGCTAAGGCAACAGTCAGAAACAGGCTGAAATAGCTGTCTGCCCTTTTTTTGTCCCCCTCGCCCAAGGTGATGGCAACAATGGCAGAGCCGCCGGTTCCCAGCATAAAGCCAACCGTGCCGATGAGCATCGGCAGCGGCATAATAAGGTTTACCGCCGCAAAGGCAGTTTTGCCCACAAAATTGGATACGCACAAGCCATCCACAATGCCGTAGATGGAGGTAAACAGCATCGTGCCGATGCACGGCACCACAAACCGAAGTAACCGCGATACGGTAAAATGGTCGGACAGCTGTATCGCTTGCTTTGACATAGATTCTCCTTTTTGACGTAGATTCGGCAAGAACGGTTCTCCCCTACCGCGGGGCAACCTATCCCGCCTGCGGAATTTTTCCCATGCAGAGCATGGCAACAGTATTGTACCATCAAGTCGGCATAAAAGCAAACGCCAAAACGGAAAGGCTGTAAAGCCCCCTTTCTATTTTCTGCGTGCCGCATTTACCCCGCGCCGACAGCCGCCCATGCAGGGCTTCGGGATGCAGTACCCTCACCCTTTGCCGCACAAAATCTTGCGTTTTGCATCGTTTTTTCGTTTTACACAAAAAAGCTCGCTAATTTTTATCCGCCTGTTAAAATTTTTGCCCCGCCTTGTTGCGCCCGCCTTGGTATAATGTAAGAAAAGCAATGGCACAGCCTTGGGGCTGCGCGCCAAATGGGAGGCTATACGACTATGAAAACCTACTGCAATCCCTTAGATTTAAGCTACCGCTACCAGCATATGAAGGAGGGCGCGCGCTGCGCCGGCTTCCGCGAGGGCGCCGACCCGACGCTGGTGTACTTCAAGGGCAAATACTACCTGTTTGTTTCGATGTCGGCAGGGTTCTGGTACTCGGACGATCTGCTGCATTGGAATTTCCACGCCGATCCCGGTTTGCTCATTTACGACTACGCCCCGGATGTGCGTCAAGTCGGCGATTTTTTGTATTTTTGTGCCAGCCGTAAGGGGCGCAACTGCCCCATTCTGCGCACGTCGGACCCGCTGACCGCGCCGTTTACCGAGGTCAGTGCCCCGTTCGCCTTTTGGGACCCCGATATGTTCTGCGATGATGACGGACGCGTGTATTTTTACTGGGGCTGCTCCAACACCTCGCCCATCTGGGGCGTGGAACTTGACCCCGAAACGATGACTCCCATCGGAGAAAAGAAAGAACTGATTTTCGGGCGCGAAGAAGAACTGGGCTACGAGCGCCCCGGCAACAACGGCATTGTGGATAAAGAGAGCAGTGTGCTTTACAAATCCATGAAGCAGTTTTATAACGAGGCAACCGGCAAGCTGGAGCTGCCGCCGCAGATGGCGCAAATGCCGGGTCTGAACGCCGAGGCACTGACTGCCATGTTCAACGCCGTCGGCAAGCCCTACATCGAGGGCGCGTTTATGACAAAGCACGACGGAATGTACTATTTGCAGTACGCCTGCCCCGGCACCCAGTACAACACCTACGCCGACGGCGTGTATACCGCCAAGTCCCCGCTGGGACCGTTCACGCTGCAAAACTCCAACCCGTTTTCCGCCAAACCGGGCGGGTTTATGACGGGTGCCGGACACGGCAGCACCATCGCCGACAAGTACGGCAACTACTGGCACGCCTCTACGATGCGCATTTCGGTCAACCACGACTTTGAGCGCCGCGTGGGGCTGTTCCCTGCCGGGTTTGACAAGGACGGCGTGCTGTACTGCAACCAGAATTTTGCCGACTACCCGCACGAAATCCCCGCCGGTCCGTTTGACGCTGCCAGCCAGCAGCCCAAGTGGATGCTGCTCAGCTATCGCAAGGCTGTGATCGCATCCTCCACCGCAGCAGGCAGCGACCCGGTGAATGCCGTAGACGAGGATTGCCGCCGTTGGTGGAGCGCGGGAAGTGACCAGCCCGGCGAATGGCTCTGCGTGGATTTGGGCAAGGAAAGCGATGTGCGGGCGGTTCAGGTCAATCTGGCGGACGAAGCACTGACGGTGGACTTTCCTGCCGACAGCTACGGCGATGACCGCAAGACCCGCCATATTGAAACCCGCCCGCAAATTTCACATTACACCGTAGAAACCAGCATAGACGGCAAAGTATGGACCCTGCGCGAGGACGTTGCCCGCGAATGCTCCAACGGCTATTACGAATACGCGGACGGCATCCGTGCGCGGTATGTCCGCGTGACGGGCGGCGCGCTGCCCTACGGGCAGACCCTGCGCATCAGCGGGCTGCGTGTGTTCGGCAACGGCGAGGGTGCGCGCCCTGCCCAAGCCAACGCCAAAGCCGTGCGCGTGGACGCACTGGACGGCAAAATCAGCTGGCAGCATATCGAAAACGCCCAAGGCTGCAACGTGCGCTACGGCATTGCACCAGATAAGCTCAACCAAAGCTGGCTCGTCTATGATGCCGATGAGGTCACGCTTTCCACGCTGATGGCTGGGCATACCTATTATGTCTGCGTGGACAGCTTTAACGAAAACGGCATCACAACGGGCAAGGTTCTCCCCATGGAAGGCTGACCCCTGCCAATCACAGCAAAAAGCGCCGTCCGATGGACGGCGCTTTTGCTGTTCCCTGATACAAAGGATAGCCCCCACTTAAGGGGCAAGCCGCACGGTAAAGCAACTGCCCGCACCGGGGCGGCTGTCTACGGTAATATTGCCGCCGTGCAGGGCGGCAATTTTCTGTGCCATGGCAAGACCCAGACCGTTGCCTTGGGTCTTATGGCTGGTGTCCCCCTGATAAAACTGCTCAAAGATATGGCGGCGCGTTTCCTCATCCATGCCGCAGCCCTGGTCAGTAATTGATACAACCACACTGCCCTGTTCAATGCGCAGCGTCACACCGATGATGCCGCCGTCCGGGCTGAACTTCGCGGCGTTATCCAGCAAATTCAGCCAGATTTCCTTGAGCAGTGCCTCGCTGCCGTTATATCGGCACGGGGCAATATCTGCGTCAAAGGTCAGTAGCTTCTCCCGCCACTTTTGCTGGGTGACCAAAACGCTTTGCCGCAGCTGCTCATCCAGCAAAAAGTACGTTCGGTCGTTTAAAATCGTCTGTGACTCCACGCGGTTCAAAAGCAGTACACTGGACGACAGCTGCGCCAGCCGTCGGCTTTCATCACGGATGATCTGCAGATATTCGCGCTGTTCCTCGGGGGCGACGTCCTCCTCCAGCAGCAGGTCGGCAAAGCCGCTGATGCTGACAATGGGGGTCTTGAACTCATGCGAGAAGTTGTTCACAAAGTCCTTGCGCAGCAGCTCCGTGCCGGAAAGCTCCTGTGCTGCCTTGTTGAAGGCCGCCTTGAACGCCTTGATTTCCTCAGGCTCGTAGCCGCGTTTAGCAGGTGCCAGACGCACGGCAAAATCTCCTGCCGCCAGTCGGTTCATCGCCTGCATACTGCTTACCATAGGCTTGATCAGCACAAGGCGGATCGCCACCACAAGGCTGACGGCCATCAAAATACAGCTGGCATACAAAATCACCAGTGCGCCCTTGATGCTGACCTCGCCGTTGCGAAAGAAAAAGCCGTTGTCTACCCCCAGCACAACCAGCACAGTGACAACGGTCAGGTTCAGCGTGACCACAAAAAACAGGTTCAGCACCAGCAGCATCGTCAGATTTGCCGTGCGCGTGCAGCTGCGCAGCTTGTTTACCCATTGCGCCATATTACACCTTCCTTACTGCACGGTAACCGATGCCGCGAATGGTCTGTATCTCAAACTCTGACCAGTCATAAAACCGGTTGCGCAGACGGTTGATGTGAACATTTACCGTCTTATCGTCACTTTCGCTGTCCATCCCCCAAATTTCGTCCAGCAGCTCCAGCCGGGTAAAGGTCTTTTCGGGGTATGCCAGCAGCTTGTACAGCAGGTTAAATTCTTTCGGCGGCAGCACCTGCGCCTCGTGACCGCGGCGCACCGTATGGGTGTCGTAGTCCAGCTCGACCTCACCGATCGTGATTTTATGCTCGTCCACAATGCGGGCGCGGCGCAAAAGTGCGCGTATACGCAGCACAAGCTCCTGCCTGTCCGGCGGTTTTGTCATATAATCATCCGTACCTACGATAAATCCCGTGTGCTTATCCTGCGGCATATCCTTAGCTGTCAGCATTAAAATGGGCAGCATACTGCCGCTGTCCCGTATGGCTTTGGTCAGGGCAAAGCCGTCCATACGGGGCATCATCACATCGCACAGCAGCAAATCTATATGGTTATGATCCAGCATTTCCAGCGCCTGCACACCGTCGGCGGCGGTCAGCGGCTCGAAGCCCTCTCGCTTCAATATAGCTGTCAGCAGCCGCGCCGTGCTGGGGTCATCCTCGGCAATCAAAATACGAAACATTCCTCGCACTCCTCCTTTTACCTTATTATAATACAGCGCAAAGATAAACGAAAGATAAACGGCTCCGTTTACCAAAGATTTATTTTGGGGGTGTATCCTAAAAGCATCAAAAAACTTTGGAACACGGAGGACACACAATATGAAAACGATTTATCTGGTCACCGGCGCTGCCGGATTTATGGGTACCAATGTCTGTGCACAGCTTTTGGAACGCGGTGATTCCGTGCGCGCCTTTGTGCTGAAGGGCGACCCTGCCGTTAAATTTGTACCCGAGGCGGTTGAAATTTTTGAGGGCGACCTCTGCAATGCTGCGGACTGCGAGAAATTCTTTACTGTGGAGCCTGACACCCAGACCATCTGCATCCACTGCGCCAGCATGGTGACCATCAACCCGGATTACAGCGAAAAGCTCATCGCCGTCAATGTCGGTGGCACCAAAAATATGCTGAAAGCCGCCAAGAATCACCCCGAATGTAAGAAGTTCGTCTATGTTTCCAGCACAGGCGCTATCCCTGAGCTGCCCAAGGGCGAGAGCATCCGCGAGGTACCCTGCTTTGTCCCCTACGATGACAACCGCGTGGTCGGCTGGTACAGCCGCAGCAAGGCGATGGCTACCCAAGAGGTTCTGGACGCCGCCGCTGACGGCCTGAACGCCTGCGTGGTACATCCCAGCGGCATTCTGGGTCCCAACGACCCCGCCATCGGGCAGACGACCCGCACGCTGATTCAGATTTTGAACGGTGAAATGCCCATTGGTATGCAAGGCTCATTCAATCTTGTCGATGTGCGCGACTTAGCCGCCGGTACGATTGCTGCCGCCGACCGCGGGCGCAAGGGCGAGTGCTACATTCTCTCCAACGATGAGATTTCCCTGAAGGGACTCTGCGAAATGCTGAAGGCTGAAACCGGCTGCCGCGGCTGCCGGTTTTACCTGCCGCTGTCGCTTGCCCATTTTGGCGCTAAGCTGATGGAAGCCCGCGCTGCCAAGACCGGCAAGCCTGCCGTGCTGACCGAGTTTGCGGTGTACAATCTGGAGCGCAACAACCACTTTGACTGCTCCAAGGCAAAAAATGAGCTGGGCTTTGCCCCGCGCCCCTACCAGGAAACGCTGCATGATTTGGCAGTTTGGCTCAAGCAGGAAGGGAAAATCGCATGAAAAAAATCTGTGTAATTACAGGCGGCGGCAGCGGAATGGGGCTGGCCGCAGCGAAGCTCGTATCTGAAGCCGGCTACTACACCATTTTGGTCGGACGCACGGCATCTAAATTGGAAAAAGCGGTCACTGACCTGCGCGCGGCAGGCGGCGATGTCGAGGCGTTCAGCTGCGATGTTTCTGACCGTGAAAGCTGTTTTGCGCTAGCTAAGCACGCCGCCGAATGCGGCGAGGTAAAAGCCCTTTTGCATATTGCGGGGCTTAGCCCTCACATGGGCGATGCCGAGAAGATTCTGCGCGGCAACGCGCTGGGCACGGTCAACATCAACGATGCCTTTTACGAGGTCATGGCACCGGGCGGCTGCGTGATCGACACCTCCAGCATGAGTGCCTATCTTGCCCCGCAGCTTGTCATGCCCCAAGGCGCGTACAAGCTGGCACGCACCGACCGTGAAAAATTTATAAAAAAGCTACTGGCACGGGCAAGCATTGCCCCCAAGGGCGCCCGCCCCGGTCTTGCCTATGCCATCAGCAAGCACTTTGTCATCTGGTTTGCCAAAACCGATGCCGCACGCTTTGGCTCAAAAAATGTCCGCTGCCTGAGCGTGACCCCCGGCAACTTTGACACGCCGATGGGCGCACTGGAAAGCGAACAGGCGGACGTGTTTAAGAAACATTCTGCCCTCAAGCGCAACGGACGTCCCGAGGAAATTGCCGCCCTGTTCACACTGCTGCTGGACGAGCGCCTTGGCTTTTTGACCGGCGCAGACATCATCATGGACGGCGGCGTCATTGCCAGTGGGACAACTGCGGAATTAAAAAATGCCATATATTTTCCTCACTTTCTGCCGCCGTGCGGCTCTAAAAAAATTTGATTGTTGAATTTTGGGTATGAAAAAAGCCGCCTTGTCCGTTCTTCCTCCCGGCGTTCCCATTCCTGCGCCAAGTCCACAAGCCCCTGCATTGCCTTAATCAGTTGCCTTTTTGCCACTTTCTTTTTGATACGTCTGTTCATGGTCTGTCCTCCTGCAAATAGATGATTGTCTGGGCTGCCCGGTTTTTCTCATAGAGGGCATCGCAAGCCTTGATAAACTGCTGCAATTCAGCCAGCCGTTTCTGTTCCTCCCGGTGGGCGGCTGCCGCCTGTCCTCCGGGTATCAGCCGCAAGCGGGGTCTGTCCGCTGCCCGGTCATTTGTGATTTGTGCCAATCTGAAATCCCTCCTTTGCGATTTTTGCGTCTAAACTTTCCGTAGAGTACAGAAATATTCCTGTCCTAAACTATGCGTCGGTTGTCATGTGCCCCCATGCGCGTTATACTATGAACAGACAAACGGAACGGGGGTGCCTGATATATGGACGCTAAAAAATTTGGTACATTCATTGCAACATTGCGGAAAGAAAATAACATGACGCAAGTTGAATTAGCACAAAAGCTGCAAGTGACCGATAAGGCAGTCAGTAAATGGGAACGTGGTTTAGGTTTTCCCGATATAAACACGATAGAGCCATTAGCCGACGCTTTAGGCGTCAGCGTGTTGGAAATCATGCGTTCGGAAAGAATAGCAGAAACCGAAATTACCCAAGATACAGCTTCCGCTGCTTTGACAGATACATTTGAGTTTGTAAAGTTCCAGCGCAAGGCTGAACGAAAATCCATTTTCAAAATCGCCGGGGGCGTTGCAGCCTGTCTATTTCTGATATTCTTAATTGACGGTATGGGTTGGCTCGGCTTTGCAATGGTGTATTTTCCTGTTATCTGCCTTTTAAGCGGTATCGCGCTTTTGATTTACGGCGTATGGAGAAAGAAAAACAAGCTGCCCTGCTTGCAAACTTTCGTTTTAGCTGCTGTTATGCTGCTAATCCCGGTTGGAGTTGTTGTGTTCCTGTTCCTTGCGGGGGCTTTAGGGCTTGCTCCTGTTCCAAACTAAATACAGTAGTGAAGAATTTGTAAGGCGGTCAGACGTTTTTGTTTGACCGCCTTATTCTTTTCGTTACTGCAAGTCCGCTGCGTCGATTTCGTAATAGTCAAAACACCAAGCGGGTTGAGCCAGTAACCATCTGCACAGGCATTTTTCCGTCACGCCAAGAGCAGTACCTTGCAAGAGGTGCTGCTCTTTTTTGCGCGGTTTTTGTCGGATTGCCGCAGCCCCCTGCCCTGCGGCGCAGCCGCGTTCCGCTCTTTTTTAATGTTTATCATTAAATATTAGTTGACATACGTAGTTTCCATGTGTATAATAAGGGCACTTCAACAAACAGAGGGAAACAACCTATGGAAAAAATCATCAAGACTTCCCAAACCATCTGCCGCGTTCTCAACGTTCTTTTTTGGGTGGTGGTAGCTTTAAGCGCGGCGGCGCTGCTTTTTGCCGGAAATTTGCCGACAATTCCCGGCGTCGCGGTTTTTGTGGGCGGTCTTGCCTTGCAGCCGAATCAGGAGGTTTCCCTGCCGCAGCTGTCCGATGAAACCTTATAAGCGCAGGAGGAATCGCTATGCCGATTATTTTACGACTGGACCGGGTGATGGCAGACAGAAAAATGTCCCTGAACACCTTATCCGAGAAGGTGGGCATTGCCAACGTGAACCTGTCTAAAATCAAGACCGGCAAGGTAAGCGCCATCCGCTTTTCGACGCTGGAAGCCATCTGCAAGGCGCTGGACTGCCAGCCGGGCGATATTCTGGAATACCAGCCGCCCGCCGAATCCCCTTGCGCAGAGTCACATCAGGAGGACAGTTTGTGAAAACCTACGAAAGCAAAGGCGAACTCAAAGCCGAGATCCAAAAAAGTCTGGATAGGTATCTTGCTGAATTTGATGCGATCCCCGTGTCCTGCAAGGACACGCGCGTACCCGATGCAGACCGCACACCGGCGGAAAATCTGGCGTACCAAGTGGGCTGGACGACGCTGCTTTTGCAATGGGAGGCGGACGAGCAGCACGGGCAGGCGGCAAAAACACCCCACGAAATGTTTAAATGGAACCAGCTGGGCGATTTGTATGCGTGGTTTACCGCCACCTACGCGCCCCTGTCCTTAGCAGAATTAAAGACGCGGCTGCGCAAAAACGCCGAGGAAATCTATGTCATGATTGACTCGATGTCTGACGCCGAGCTGTTTGAGCCGCACGGTCGCCGCTGGGCGGACGACGCCACAAAAACGGCAGTCTGGCCGGTGTACAAGTTTATCCACGTCAACACCGTTGCGCCTTTTGGGACGTTCAGAACCAAGATTCGTAAATGGAAAAGGGCGGCGCTGTAAATTTTCAGGATATCAACGCACGGTTGCGCGATAGTTGGTAGCGCAACTGCAAAAAACAGGGTATATTGACGGCAGGAAAGGCAGGTGCTTTGTATGGATACAGCATCCGGAATGGTAATTTTCGTCGTAATTTTGAATTTGGCTTCTCTTTGCGCAGCGGTGTATCTGTTTGTACTTCTTGTCAAAGCGTTAAAAAAGTACATCCGGTCCGAGCCGGTACGAAAGGAAAAAGCCGCAAACGCCAAAAGCTTGGGCGAGGTTTTGAAGCAGCACCGCACAAGCTGCAAGATGACACAGGAGTTTGTCGCCGAAGCCTTGGGGGTAAGCCGACAGGCGGTCTCCAAGTGGGAAAGCGGTGCTTCCGACCCCAGCACAACAAATCTGATGGCACTGGCAAAGCTGTACGGCGTTGCCGCCGAGGATCTGCTGCGGGAGAGCCGATAACCCTAGTAGCCCGTTAAAATCAAAACTTCACCTTTTTCGGCAGGTTTGTAGGGGACGCATATATGCGTCCCGTGCGGTTTACCCGTTATACCGCATTATCGGGACAGCTGCGGCGGGCGGCATATATGCCGCCCCTACAAGCCAACCCATTATATTCATTATAGTATAGGGTCGCGGGCGGGGCATGCCCCGCCCCTACTAGTCCATTAAAACTAAAAGTAAAGCTTCAGAATTACCACGCTACTAGGCAGGACATCTGAGCCAACACAGCAAAAGCGGCACTGCCGGATGGCAGTGCCGCTTTGCTTATAGAAGGAGAAATACCGGGAAAACCCATCAGCCTTTGTCTGCGCCGGAGGTAATGCCTTCAACGTAGAACTTCTGCATGATGACAAACAAAACCGAGATGGGGATGGATACCAACACACCGCCCGCGCAGAACAGCGCAAAGTAGTTGTTGATCAGCGTTTTCTGCAGCATATTGTACAAGCCGATCGCCACCGTCCAGTCGGTGGAAAGACCCGAGTTCAGGATCATCTTCGCCATAACGAAGTCCGTCCAAGGGATCATAAAGGAACTGATGATGGTGTACACCAAAATCGGCTTGGACATCGGCAGCACCACCTGGAAGAATATACGCGCGTCGGAAGCACCGTCCAGCTTGGCGGCTTCACGCAGGGAAACCGGCGTTGTATCGAAGAAACCCTTGCAGATCAGATAGCCAAGACCCGACGAGCCGGCATATACCATAATAAGACCCGCGTAGGAGTTGGTCAGGTTGAGGTACTTCAAAACGAAGTAGACCGCAATCATCGCCAGCACGCCGGGGAACAGGTTGACAATGACCGACAGGTTCTGGATTAGCCTGCGCCCCTTAAAGCGGCAGCAGCTCAGCGCGTAGGCAACCATCAGCACAAAGCAGGTGGAGATCACGCAGGTAAAGCACGCCACCACAAAGGTGTTGGTAAACCAGCGCGGAAACTGCGCAACGGAATCGGGGTGGAACATAATGTTGGCGTAGTTGTCCAGCGTATAGCCGGCAGGGAAAAACCGCCGTACATTGATGCCCCGGTCGGTGGAGAAGGAGGTTGCCAGCAGCCAGACAATGGGTACCAGCCAGATGCCCGCCAGCAAAGCCAAGACCAGATGGCGGATCACACTGCGCACACCGCGGACGATGCGCCCTTGGCGCAGCTGCGCCTGCGCGTTGCCGGACATAGAAACCGTTTGCTGTGTCAAGAGAACGTCGCCTCCTTTTTATTGATGAAACGGAAGCAAACCAGCGTAAACACGGCGCAGATGATAAACACCATAATGCCGATGACCGCCGCCATCTTATAGTTGTATTGCTCCTGCGTTAGGCGGAACAGCCACGTTACCAGCAAATCCACTTCCTTGGCGCTGGACGACGCCATTGCCTGATCCTTGGTGATGTAGACATCCTGCGTCAGCAGGTAGATAACGTTAAAGTTGTTAACGTTGCGCACAAAATCCGTGACCAGCGCAGGTCCCTGCACGCTGAGCAGGTACGGCAGCTTGATGTGGATAAAGCACTGCAGCGGGCTGGCACCGTCAATGGTCGAGGCTTCCAGAATATCGCTGGGGATGTTCATCAGCACGCCGGTGGCAATCAGCATCTGGTACGGCACACCGACCCAGATATTGATCAGGATGATCATAAACTTTGCCCAGTGGCGATCCGTCAGGAACGGGATATGATCCATCCCCTGCCCCAAAAGCCCGATGGTTTTGAAGAAGTCGGTAACGCCCGCGTTGGACATCATCGTGTTGAAGATACCGGCATCCGAGAAGAAGTTGCGCACCAACAGCAGCGTGACGAACTGCGGCACGGCGATGGTGATCATAAATAGTGTGCGCCAAAGACGGGGGCATTTTGTGCTTTTGTTGTTGATGAACATTGCCAGAAAAATACCGCCGAAGAAGTTGGTGAAGGTGGCAAAGAACGCCCACACCAGCGTCCAGCTCAGCACCTTGCCGAACGCATAGCTGAAGGTCAGCGAAAGCGACTGCCCGCCGAACAGCGATGCAAAGTTTGCCAGCCCCACCCAGGTAAACAGCGAAGCGGGCGGCATATGCTGCTGGTCGTAGTTGGTAAACGCCACCGCAATCAGGATAAACAGCGGCACGATGGTAAACACCACCACGCCCAGCACGGGCAGCGTCAGCAGCGTAACGTAGAATTTTTCGTTGAGGTAGCTGGTGATATCCTGCCGGAAGGTGTTGGGTCTTTTGCCGGCAGCCTTCTGCAGCTGCAGCTGATAGTTGGACTGCACGACCATCATGGTCGCCACCACCAGCGAGGCAATGACCACCAGCGCAATAACGCTGAGCAGCAAAATGGCAAACGAGTTATCGTAGTTGTTGACCTCGTTTTTTAAGGTAATGGGGTTAAACTGCATTTCCATCTGCACAGTGCCCAGCGTGCCGAACTTTTTCAGTGCCGGGATGCCCGATGTACCCAAGAAATACAGCCCCGGTCCCTGCACCAGCGTTACCAGCAGCGCCTTGATCAACTGCCCGTGCCCGATGTAGCCGAACCCCCAGACAACCAGCGACAGCTTGGTGAATACGTCGCCGTGTATAAAGGCGCGGCCGAACTTCTGAATGAAATTTGCTTCCTTGCCTTCGCTTTGCGAGGGCGTAAGAACCATTTCTGCCACAGAAGTCAACTCCTTTCTTTCTTTGCGCGGGATTTAAAAAAAGCGGGCACACCGCATACCGCAGCGTGCCCGCTAAAATATTTTTACTCTGCCACAGGTGCGGTGATGCCTGCCACGGCGTCATCCATCAGCTGCTGGGTGGTCTTGCCCTGCGTGTCGCCGGAGGCCAGGATCTCGCCCAAGCTCTGGGCGGAGCTCCAGTAGTTGGCACCTACGCGCTGCAGGGTGGCGTACTCGCTCTGGGCAGCCAGTGCAGCGATAGCGGGGGCGTTCTGCACGGCTTCGGACTCGTTTACTTTGATGTTGGAGGGTCCGAGCTTACGATCATTGAAGCGCTTTGCCTGATTGTCCTCGTTGGTGATGTAGTCGGCCAGCATCATGGCAACACCGACGTTGGAGCTGTGGGGGTTGACACCTACCAGCTTGTAGCCGGAGAAGGAACCCATCTGCACCTGCTCACCGTTCAGGGTGTAGGTGGGCAGCTTGGTGGCGGCGTAGTTCTCGCCCCAGGTTTCCTCAGCGGTGCCGGCGTTCCAGGTGCCGGAGATGGCGGCGCAGCAGCTGCCGTCCTTAATGCCGGCAACGATGTCGGCATCAGCGCCGGACTTAAAGGCGGGCTGCTTGCTGATATCCAGAATGGCCTGCGTTACGTCAGCGCCGGGGGCTTCGTTCCAGTTGCAGACGGTGTTGATGCCGTCATCCGCGAGGGTGGCCTTCAGACCGGCACCGGCGTAGAAGCTGTAAATATACCAAGCGTCGTTCAGGCTCATCATAAACTTTTTGCCGGAGGCATCTGCCTTCGCCAGCAGGGTGTCCATGCTCTGGACGTCCTCCTCGCTGAGGACGCTCTTGTCATAGTACAGGAAGTAGCCGTTGTCGGCGGTCATGGGGTAAGCGTAGAGCTTGTCGTTCATGGTGGCGGCGTTGACGGAACCGGCAAGGTTACGGCTCTTGACGTCGTCGGGGTTCAGCAGGACTTCCTGCAGGGCACCGGCTGCCACCAGTTCGTTGAGCTGGTCATCGGCAAAGGCGAAAACGTCGGCAGCGGCCTCAGGGTCAGCCAGAACGGTGTCCTTGGCGCTGGACTCGGACTGAACGCCGATATCGATGGTGATGTTGCCCTTGTCAGCATTCTCTGCGATGAAGGCATCCGCCATCTCACGCAGCATGGTCTGATCTTCTTCGGCACCCCACATGGTCAGCTTGACATCGCCCCAGCTTTCAGCTGCGGAGGAAGCCTCACTGGGGGCGGCGGCTGCGCTCTGCGATGCAGCAGAGGAAGCGGCGCCGCCGCCGCAGGCGGTCAGGATGCCGGCAGCGGTGACGGCACTGACTGCGGAGAGGACATTACGGCGGGAAATCCAATTTTTCATGATTGTGTTCTCCTTCTTATCCGATTTTGAAACTCTATCGTCCCAATGTTGCGCATTTATGTTGCGCACATTTGAGCAACTTGTTTCTTACAAACATAGAATACACCCTTTTCAGACCCCCGTCAATGGGCGATATTCACGGTATTATTCCCTAAAAACTGGAAATTCTGACGGAAATCACAGGTTTACAGCCTATTTTGTGCGCAACTTTTGCGCAACTTGCGCGTATTGTCCAAGAAAAATCCCCGGCTTGTGCGCAAGCCGGGGATGTGATTTTTCTGGTTTTGTCCGGTTATATTTTTTCGGGCGTGGGGTCATCGTGCATCATTGGTGCGACCATTCCATTTGGTGGACTCGCGCAAGATAACCTGATACCCCTCGATCTGGCGCTGCACCGTTTCCTTTCCTGCCAGATGATCCAGCAGCATACGGCAGGCGGTGCGCCCCAGCTGCTCGGCGTCGTACTGCACGGCAGATACCGAGGGTGTAATGCTGGCCAGCATCGAGCTGTCGTACAGGCTGGCAACGCGCAGATCCTGCGGCACCAGAATGTGCCGGTTGCGCAACTCGCGCATAACTTCACAGGCGATCTCATCGTCGCCGCACAGCAGGCAGTCCGCCTTTTGCTCCAGCGCCGCCTCCATCGCGTCGATGGTCTGCCCGGTCGATTCAATGCCCGAATGCACCAGCCGCTGATCCACCGGCACGCAGGATTCCGCAAACCCACGCAGATACCCGCGCGTGCGGTCGGTGTTGACGGCGTAGATCGTGCTGCCGACCAGCAGTGCAATGCGTTTGGCGCCCATCTGCAGCAGAATGCGGGTCATCTCGCAGGCAGCGGCAACCTGATCATTGTCCACCTGCGGTATCGTCTTATCCTCGCTGCGTCCGATCAGCACAAACGGCACATCGTACTGCCGCAGCAGGTCAACACAGGGGTCGTCCGCCATGGCGTAAGTCAAAATAACACCGTCCACCTTATGGCTCGCCAGCTGGCGCTGCAGCTGGGTGTATTCCGTATAGGAGGAGTAGCACACCAGCATATCGTACCCGCGCTGATCCGCCATGGTGCAGATGCCGCCCATACATTTGCGCAAAAACGGCAGATCCAGCGTGATAAAGCGCTGCGGCATGACCATGGCAATGTTGTTGGTGCGAAGCTTGGGGGGATTTTGTACGGGGGCAGGCTCACTGCGGGCATTACCCATCCCTATATAAGCATAGACCCTGGCGCGGGTTTCCTCGCTGATGCGTCCCTTGCCGGAAAGTGCGCGTGACACCGTTGTTTTGGAAACACCCAGCGCCGCTGCCACCTGTTCTATGGTCATTTTTTCGTTTTCTCTTGCAGACATTGGGAAGTCTTCTCCTTTATGTTGCCGACATATACCTATTCAGCATAGCGGGATACGCCCATCTTGTCAAGAGGTCGAAGCCAACAAAAAAGCGTCCTGCTTTTCGGCAGAACGCTCAAAATTCAGCAATTTACAGCACACGGTTCGCGGCGTTCCAAACGGCAGTCCCGTAGCGGGGCAGCTCGCTCTCCCCCACCGTGACGGGCTGCTCGGTGCAGTTTTGCACAAACACAAAATCCCCTCGTTTCACCGCCAGAACACCCGCGGGCAGCGGCTGCGGCCACGCCGGCACCAAGCCGAGTTCCTTCGCTGCATCGCGGTAAAAGGCGCGGTAAAAGTCCTCGTCAAAGCGGCTGGCAAGGTAGTAAGCACGCCCCGCGCCGTACTTATGCACGGCTGCCGCCGGACACTGCGCAAAGTAATCCTCGGCGTAGATGCTCAAAGGTTCAGCGGGGTCGGTGTCATTGAGAGCCGCCACCTCGCAGAGGATCGACGCCTGTGCCTCCGGCAGTGCGCAGCCGGAGGCAGGGGTGCAACGGCGAGTTTCCCCGTCGTACATTCCGTCAATTTCGGTGCGGCGCAGTCCCAGCAGCTCGGTCAGCCCATAGGGCGTGTCACCCAGACGGCAGAGGTCGCTCTCGTCCACAACGCCCGTCCAGTAGGTCACAACGACCGTGCCGCCGTTTTGGGCAAAGCCGCAGAGTTTTTTCGCAAAATCGTCGGTCAAAAGGTACAGCATCGGCACCACGACCAGACGGTAGCCGGTCAGGTCGGCGGTTTCATCGCCAAATTCCACCGCGATGCCCGCCCGCGCCAAGGCATTGTAGTGGCGTTTCAGCTCATCCCAGTAGCCCAGCCCGGCATTGCGCGGTCCGCAGGAGCCTTCCAGCGCCCACTTGTTTTGCCAGTCGTGAACGATCAGTGCTTGTTTTTCGCGCTGTACCGCTGTAATTTCAGACAGTTTTTCCAGTTTTTTCCCTACCTGCACGGTTTCGGTAAAGGCGCGGGCATCCTGCCGCCCGTCATGCCCGATTACCGCACCGTGGAGCTTTTCCTCTGCGCCGCGGCTGCCGCGCCACTGGAAATACAGCACGCTGTCCGCGCCGTGCGCCACCGTCTGCAGAGCTGCCAACTCGGCAATGCCGGGCTTTTTCTGCTTGGAGATCGGCTGCCAGTTGGTAAAGCTGGGGCTGGATTCCATCAGCAGGAAGGGGTTGCCTTTCATGGAGTAAAACAGGTCGTGCATCATGGCGGTGTCCAGCGCCGTTTCCTCCACGGTTTCGGTGGGCTTGTGCCATGTCGGGTAGTTGTCCCAGCTGGCGACATCGATTTCCTTTGCCATTTTAAAGTAATCGATGCCGTCAAAGCGGTACATCATATTGGCGGTGAATTTGGCATCGGGTGCCAATTCTTTGACGGTATCCCGTTCAAATTTCAAAAAATCAATGTGCCGGTCACTGACAAAGCGCTTCCAATCCAGCGCCAGTGCCTGCACAGCGTTTTCGCCCTGCGGGGCGGGGCTTTCGATCTGCTCCCACGCGGTGTAATCGTGGCTCCAGAAACGGGTGTTCCACGCCTTGTTCAGCGCCTGCAGGCTACCGTAGCGCGCCTGCAGCCAACGGCGGAACTCCGCCTGGCACAGCTCGCAGTGGCAGTCCCCGCCCATCTCATTGGAGATATGCCACAGGATGACTGCCGGGTCGCTGCCGAAGCGCTGCGCCAGCTTTTGGTCGATACGCCGCACTTTATCCCGATACAGCGGCGAGGTATAGCAGTAATTCTGCCGCCGGTTGTACAGCTCGCGCACACGGTCAGCGCGCACACGACGCACCTCGGGGTACTTGTGTGCCAGCCATGCAGGGCGTGCCGCACTGGGAGTTGCCAAAATCGTGCGGATGCCGTTGGCGTACAGGTTGTGGACGATGTCCGCCAGCCAGTCCAGCGTGTACACACCCTCCTGCGGCTCCAGCGCCGACCACGAAAACACGCCCAGCGTCACCGTGTTGACGCGGGCTTTTTTCATCAGCTCGATATCCTGCGCCAATATGTCCGGTCTGTCCAGCCATTGCTCGGGGTTATAGTCCCCGCCGTGAAGTAATTTGAGCCCCTGCATCGCAGTTCCTCCTCCGATTGCGCAACTTGCGCAACTCGATTCCCAGTTTTGTTGCGCTTTATACTGAGTATAACAAGAACATTTCCAAGATGCAAGATGCTTTTATGGAATATCGTTGTATAAGGCTGGATATTTGGCGCGTACCCGTTTCCCCGCCCCGCTGCCGTGGGAAGGTTACACAACTTTGCAGCGGTTTCTTTGGACAAGGTGACGAATCCCCCAGCTCCTGTCAACTGCCAAAAAAGGCTCTTTCTGCAAAATGTCGCCTTATACCGGCGTAGGTTCGTTATACTCTATTGATTTTTGGTTTTTAGGCGTGCTATACTTGGGGCAACAAATCGGAATTTGAAAGGAGAAAACTCATGTATCCGTTAATATCTGTTTTTATTATAGTAGTTGGTGCGCTACTATTGGTTTTTGCAAATAAAATTATAAAAAATAACAAGGTTAATCGAATTGGCATTAAAGTGGTTGGCGGTATTCTAATTATAGTTGGTTTACTTCTGCTGTATTTTTTATTATCAGGAAAATTGACATTGCCATTATCTAAGTAAGTGAAATTCCCGTTTGCCGGATAGCTGATTAGAATCTGAATTTGTGGAGAAAGTAGCTATGCTTAACAATAAAGGCTTTGACCTCTGGGCTGATGACTATGATAAAGCCGTCGGTATTTCTGACGAGGAAAACACATACCCTTTTGCCGGTTATAAAAAAGTGCTTGGGTTTATTTTTCAGACCATACTGGCATCCGAAAATGCCACGGTACTGGATATCGGATTCGGAACCGGCACATTAACAACCAAGCTATACGAGCGTGGCTGCACCCTATATGGGCAGGATTTTTCGTCAAGGATGATTGCACTGGCATCTGAGAAAATGCCGAATGCACATTTATATCAAGGGGACTTTTCCAAAGGGCTTGTTGAACCCCTGCGGAACTGCCGTTATGATTTTATTGTTGCGACATACTCTTTGCACCACCTGACCGATGTGCAAAAACGTGTATTTCTTTCTGAATTGCGCAATCATCTGAAGGAAAACGGAAAAATTATAATTGGCGATGTCGCCTTTGAAACCCGACCGGATCTGGAGCGGTGTCGGCTGGCTGCGGGGGACGCATGGGACGACGAGGAAATCTACTTTGTCGTTGAAGAACTGCGAAGAGATTTTCCGCAGCTTTCCTTTACGCAAATGTCCGATTGTGCAGGAATTTTAATGTTAAGCTGACAGATCAGAATTTAGAGATGTAAGATGGAATATAAAGAATATGGATCAAAGAATAATGATATTATAATTTTATTACACGGTGGAGGTCTTTCTTGGTGGAATTATATAGATGAAATATCCTTGCTTGAAAATGAATTTCACATAGTTATTCCTATATTAGATGGACATTCAGGAAGTGATACAAATTTTACTTCTATTGAAAGCAATGCTCTAGAAATAATAAATTTTATAAATAAAAATTATAACGGAAAAGTAAAACTAATTGGAGGGTTATCATTAGGCGGACAAATTTTATTAGAAATATTATCTAAAAATCCTAATATATGTGAATGTGCTATTATTGAAAGTGCTTTGGTAATTCCGATGGACTTTACCTATAAAATGATAGAGCCAATATTTAATTTATCATATTGTTTGATAAGTAAAAAGTGGTTTTCAAAACTACAATTTAAAAGTTTGAAACTTAAAAAAGCTTGTTTGCTCTATATTATGAGGATACTTGTAAAATCACAAAAGATAATTTAATTGCTTTTATGAAGTCAAATTCTAATTATGAAGTAAAAAACACTCTATCGCATACTAAAGCAAAGACCCTCGTATTAGTTGGAAGTAAAGAAAGACCTATTATGAAAAAATCAGCAACCAAAATTGTTCATTTAATACCAAATAGTGAACTTGAAGTATTGCAAGGATATTATCACGGAGATATTAGCATAAATCATGCAGATGATTATGTTGAAAGAGTAAAGAGGTTAGTTCGTTAAA
>ERZ1034691.817-NODE-817-length-22136-cov-5.387799_pt1 | contig 22136 bp, 20 predicted proteins | sample MGYA00520638_ERZ1034691 | MGnify/ENA primary metagenome ERZ1034691 (study PRJEB33766, sample SAMN09781763) | gut metagenome | biome: gut microbiome | host: Homo sapiens | place: Madagascar | study: EMG produced TPA metagenomics assembly of the PRJNA485056 data set...
AGGCCTGATTCGAAGATCGGCGTCTTTCGACCGCGCAAGTGATATAATACTAAACCAGCCCTCAAATGTCAACGACTTTTTGGGGCAAATATTGTATTAATTTTTATACAGATTTTATGTAAACTTTACCCGGATTTCAGAAGCCCTCTATCCTTCTCTCGAGTCTAAGTCCCCTTCTTTTTTCCGCAGCTTCCCACTCTGCCCTTTCATTTTCATGAAGCAATTTTATCCTTGGCACAGTCTTTGGTCTTCCTGTATCATCAAGAGCCACCATTACCAGATAGGCTCTGTTTATTGGTCTCCTCTCCCCATTAAGATTTTCAACATAGGTATCCACCCTGACTTCCATAGATGAATTACCCACATGGGTTATATAGCCAACCAGTACCAACAGCTCATCCACATAAGCACCATCCTTAAATATAAGATTATCTATGGACGCCGTTGTAACGTTTGTCTGACCTGTATGCCTCTTTGCTACAATGGCTGCAACCTCATCTATCATCTGCAGAAGGTCTCCTCCGAACAGTCTTCCGCCTCCGTTAAGATTTGCCGGAGCCACCAGCCTCGTCTGTACAGTTCTTGAATATTCTACAGTCCTGGTAACTTCTTTAGTCTTTGTACATTTTTCACTTGCCATATGTTCGCCGTTTTCCTTCAACTCTTCTTTCACCATATGCTTATCCTCCGCCATATAAACCATATAATTTATATTTTTCTTTTCAATATGTTTATCATTCGCCATATAATTTGTATTTTTCTCTTCATATGCCTATTATTTGCCATGTAACTTATATTTTCATTATCCATATGCTTATCACCCGCCATACAACTTATGTTTCCCATATATTCTTTATTCTGTTCATATATATAATTACTTTCGGCATAGTCTCTGCCTGCCTTACACTATTTATCTGTCACTCATCCGCCACTTTCGTATTTAACCGGAGGTTCAATTTAACAATATTTTATTTTCTTTTAATTGTATTATAAGAAAATGGTGATAATATATACTAATATAACATACATTTGAATTTAATGTGATCAGGAGGTCAAAGATTATGGGAATAATTGTTGGTATAATCGTGAATATCATCAGCGGAGCTATTGCAGGATATATCGCAGGTAAGCTTATGGAGTCCGAGGGGTCCCTTGTACGAAATATAATCCTCGGCGTTGTAGGCGGTGTTATAGGAAGTGTTCTCCTTCGTATCATTGGAATACATGCCTCAGGTTTTATCGGCGGCACTATAGTTTCTATAATAGGTGCATGCATACTTGTATGGCTTGCAAGAAAGTTACTGTAATATCCCCAAAAAGTATAATGTGCGAAAACATATTACATGCCAAAACATATTATACGCAAAATCATATTTCATGCCAAAACATATTATATGCAAAAACGCATTATAGGTTCAAAATACATTGCATAGCAGAAGCAAATTTACACGAAGGCTGTGTCACGGATCAAAAAACACTCCAAAGTATGAATGTATCATATCAATCATACCATGGAGTGTTTTTCTTATGTTATGGCAACGAGTCAAGTGCAACATGCTTACACGACTGCATTTGTGTGTCGACTGCTAATCAGCGTATAAAACTCGCAAAGCATGTTTTATCGCTGTTCATTTCTTGTATATCTTATATGTCACTTATTTCCGGCACTGTCCTTTACCTCATGTGACAGATTTCTCCTATCCCTATTCGCTTTCCGCACTGTAGCCTGTGTCCACGCCATCCTGATGCTTCTTAAGGAAGGATATGTTCTTGTACTCATAAGTATTAAATACACTGCTGGAGAAGTTCTCACTGCTTACAGTTCCCTTATACCATGACTTTCCTTCAAAATACGCACGAAGCTCCGGATCATTGAATATATATCCATGTCTTGCATATATTTCATTCCTGGCATACATAAGCTGTGTGCCTGTCATATTCTTAAGATCGTCGTTATTGAGATACCTGTTGCTGCTGTATGATATTACATAATCATCATCACCGGAGGTCTCAGGAGTCTCCGTGGTTGCCTCGGTGGTTGCTTCTGTGGTTGCCTCTGTTGTGGCCTCTGTAGTTGCTTCTGTGGTCGCCTCTGTGGTAGCGTTATCCTTCTTCACCTGTTCAGGATCCACCACATCATACTCTCTTAAGGCGTCTTTATTTACCGCTGTAAATGTCATATCCGCCTTTATGTTCCACTTAAGATGTGCACCTGTAGTATCAACATCATCTTCTGTAAGGCTTGTCCTTTCAAATGCAAACATAGTGATCACATCCTGGTTCTTAAGACTTCCGTCATCATTCCATATAAGTCCGAGCTTGTTCTTAAGGTACGCCTGTATATCTGAATAATAAGTATCATCCTTGGAGATCAGGTCAGGACTTATTCCTTCCTTGTCCTTTCTATCTGACTTATACTCATCCGAGAACAGGGAAACGTCTCCCGGAGTGTTAGTTTCATCACTCCACTGATCCTGGTATGAGCCATCTGAAAGCCTCTCATAATACTGATATCCACTTATAGGCGCCGCATGATTTTCATAGCCGAAGTCAAGTTCAAAGCTGTTGTTCTTATATGACAGAATATCATTGTAGATGTATATAGGAGAATAACTGTCCACATTTAATGGATATCTCTTATAGTCATTATCTGTAACCGCAATATACATTGCGTCCTTGCCGGGTACTATCCTTACTGTTATATCCCTGTACGTCTCCGTAGAATCATAGAAGGAATAATTATGTATAGGCCTCAACACAGAACTGCCACAATAGCTGTCGGTATACTCGTCTGCCAGGGTTACCTGACCATTTTCAAGCTCATACATCCTGAAGCTCATACATTTTCTGTTCTCCGGACTTATGACCATAGATGTGTCCTGTACGCCTGCCGGGACATCCTTAGTCCAGTCGGGAGCGTCAACTATTGAAACTACAAACAATTCAAGGCTGCCATCGTAATCGAAGTCGGCTATCCTGTAGTTAAGTATACCTATACTATTAAACCAAGGCTCGGAATTAACGACCCTGCCGTCTTTTGCAACATCCCAGGTTACATCAACCTTTCCCGTCACCTCAGTCTCCATCATTCCATCTTCTTTTACCACTGTGTCCTCGTAATACTTCTGAAGCTTCTCCCTGTCAGTGAGCTTCGCTGCTTCCGTAGTGGTCTGCGTATCAGTTGCGGACGCTGCCTCTGTAGCCGCCTCCGTAGTGGTATTGTCTTTATTACCGCCAAAATTACGCATAATGGCATAGGTTCCCACGCCTACACCTACAGTGACAACTACAGCAATGACACCTATTGCCACTTTACCTGCAGTGGTTGAAAGGAAGCTCTTTGGTGTACCGTTTTCTGTACCTGCTGCCTCATCCATGCCGGTGCTTCCTGACACATCATCCATGTCATCTGTGTCTATCATTCCCACATCTCCCGAGAACTCTGACATGGTCTGCTCGTCAAATATCCCCTGTGGTTCAGCCGGCTGTGGTGCACCTGCCACATAGAGTCTTCCTGTAAGCTCACCGCTTATAAGTCCTTCTGTGCTTCCGGAGAAAATATACCATATAGCACCTAAGGTGTTCACATTATCTCCCCTGCCTGTGCCTGTGGAAGCTCCGCCATACTTCATGACTGCATACTTCACCACCGACTTAATGTAGGCGATATTGTTCCTTACCTCATCAGGGTTTATGCTCATGGAAGCGGCTATCTCGGAAATGCTCATATTTTCAAAATAATACTTTTGCTTGATTATCCTGGCAGTAACCGGAAGTCCTTCAATGTATTTGAACAGCTCTTCTATACACTCTCCGTTCTTAAGTGCCGCCAGCGGCACAAATACCTCTCCATCCTGTCCTGCATAATCTGTAACAGACTCTGCAGAGCCATAGGAGTAATCCACCTTCGCGTCAAGAAACTCCGGTGAATTATTGTATACATAGGAAAATGCTGCGTCTGTGGCAATACTGCCTGCCCACACATAAAACATCTGTGGATCATCCAATGTTCCTATGTAATTGTATATCATTTCATATACTCCGGCAATTATGCCTGCTACTGCCTGCTCATCCGGAATAACATCAAATACTATGGCATGTACATAATTATATGTACGTCCATAGAAATCACCTTTCATTGAATAATTATTATTCTTAAAGGATAAGACCGCTTCATAAATCGGATCTTCTGTAGTTATTGTTTTACTGAACATCTTCTGCCTCCTGTTATAATCTATTCACTTTCTGCACTGTAGCCGGTATGCTCTCCATCCTGGTGTTTTTTAAGAAAGTAACATTCTTATATTCATAATCATTAAATACACTGCTGGAGAAATCCTCACTCTTCACTGTTCCAGTATACCATGGTTTCTTCTCAAAGTATGCACGAATTTCAGCATCATTAAATATATATCCATGTCTTGCATATATCTCATTTCTTGCATACATAAGTTTCTCAGATGACAATCCCACAAGATCATCATTTGTAAGATATCTGTCACTACTGTATGGTATAACATAATCCGTCTCTTCTGCCTCTTCTGTATCTTCATCAGTTTCAGTTTCGGTGGCCTTCTCTGTAGTAGTCTCTGTAATTTTCTCTTTCTGAATGTCTTCAGAAGCAGACGAAGCTTCCCCGTCTCCGACAGACTCATATCTGCCGTCATCCGACGTGTTTATAGCTGTAAATGTCATGTCCACCTTTATATTATATTTTTCTTCATACATAGCATTACTAAGTACAGCCTTTATATATGCTATATTACAGCTCACAATTTAATTGCGTGCTATACCCGGAATAACCCGGCTAACACATCAGATTATGCCATTTTCATCTTCATCTTTAATTCCATCATAACATCAGGGCGGTCCGTGATTATTGCGGCAACCCTCTTATGTATAAGCTTTTTCATTGTCTTGCTGTCATTTACTGTCCACACATATACAGGTATCCTCTGCCTTCTCATTCTCCCTGCAAATTCTCCCGTTACCAGCTTATAATGTGGCGACACAAAATCCGCCTTACACAGTCTCAGCCGCTTTTCAGGAAAATACTCATGGATATGAGTTTTAAAGCCTGTATGCTCAGTTCCCACAAGCAGCCCTGTGGTTATTTTGTTATCAATTTCCTTTATCTTAAGAGATACTATATCTAAAAATGATTTTATGGAATATTCATTGTAATTGTAATATCTCCTCACCAGATTAACAACTCTTTTTTCGTAACCTGTCTCCTTAAGTTCTATGTCAAGGTGCACCTTTCCCTGACACACCTTAAGAACCTCAGCAAATGTAGGTACTCTGTACCCTTCCTTACATGTTATATCATTTATCTGTCCATATGTAAGCTTCCCTATATCCGTCCCCTTAAGCTGTTTATCGTGAAACACCACAAGCTCATCATCCATAGTTCTTCTTACATCAAATTCTACCATGTCAGCCTTAAGCTCCATGGCAATATCAAATGCCTCAAGGGTATTCTCATGTTCAGCCAGAGCACTGGCTCCCCTGTGGGCTATGACCTGACATTTTTTCTTTTTCCTCATGGCAACCTCCACCATCTCTATAGTATAACACTGCAAACGCTGCCATACCAAGTATACTTACTATAAGTCCCTGTAAGAAAAGCGGATAATGGAGTTCTATCTCTGTCCTTCCGGCGTCAACTACCAGAAGGTTATTATCCTCCCTTATCTCACTGTCAGAAACAAATATATCCTGATATGCAATAGTCGTGTTCACATTATCACTGTCTGTATCTATAATAAGCTTATTTTCCGAATATTCAATCGAAACCGGAACGATCTTCCTCTCAGGAACACTGTCATGGGACGCAGAAAGTATATCATCAAGTATCCCTGCGGCTGTGTCATCTCCTGTAGATGTAGCAAAATACATAAGATTTATACCAAGAAAATACACATTCGGAGTATCATCATTATATCCGAAGAAGGTCAGTGTATGGGTATCATATCTGAAAGTTCCTAAGGGATTATCAAGGTATGATATATACCCTGTGGTAAATTCCCTGTCTCCGTACATAAACGGACCTGTGGATATGTTCTGTCCGTATATGGTAAGCTCCGGATAGCTGTTGGTAAATCTTATCTCCTGATGTAACACATTAAGGAATTTCTGCTCCTTACTTCCTGATGTTACCGGCATATGAGTAGTATCTATCACCACTCTGACACCCTTCTCTCCAAGCTTTCTTACCAAATTCTCGGCATTTGCCCTGTTTCTGTACTCAAAGCCTGAAAGGAATATGGTATCATAGCCTGCCAGCTCATCCATATCATAATCATCAATATAAATACTGTCTCCCATTTTAAAGCATGGGTACAAGGTTGTCATCTCATCAGCGTACTTTCCTATGGCGATATCTTTATACTCTGATGCCACACCAAAATTCTCACCGGAACTTAATGTACCATTTGCAGACAGCTTAAACACATAACCCGTATCTGTTTCGGAAACCAGGCTGTAGCCACACTTATCTGCCGCAGCCAAAAGCTCCTCTTCCGTGCCCTCGCTGTGTGCCAGCTTATTCTTCTGTACCAGCACAGCGTCATCTCCAAGCTCTATGCTCCGGTCAAACACATATAAAAATCTTCCCTGTTCCAGTGCCTCATTAAGCAGCACTATATTTCTTCCGGTGACGGCTCCCTGCCATGCCCAGCCGAAGGTATATGCCACGCCCCCATCTCCACTTACGCCAAAGGAAGGGTATGAACCGTATTCGCTGCTGTCCATGACCGACGCTCTCTGGACAGTATTATCCCTTAAAAGACTCACATCCCTCTTTGTTGAGGAACCGGCATTTATCCTGTAATCGTTAAGCATAAGGGATGGAATTATCTCAAGGATAAGTATACCTGCCACCACTGCAAGATATCTGTTCTTTATGGTCTTCCACTCCATAAGTGAGGCGAAGAAGAATCCATACATCATAGGTGAAAATCTTGTCATCCAGAAGAGACTGCTAAAGGGCAGCTTAGACAGAAATACTGCTGCCGACGTGGTAGTAAGTGCCACAAGTATGATGGCAAATATAAACCCTGCCGTACGTTTTCCCCTGGCAAGAAATGCCCCTAATATGCATATGAGTATCACACCCATACCGAAATAATAAACGTCCCTGGAATTGATCACAAACCTGTAAAACGGATTTAACGATACACTTAGTGGGTATGAATAATCCACAAGTATGGTAGATCCGGTCTGCTCTGCGGCGGCAACTCCGCCACCTGAAAGGGCAGGAACTATGATGATACCTGCAAGAAGTATTCCGCATACCATGTAGCAAAGTGCCATAAACATCCTCTTCCAGTCCTTATTTATAAGCTGATCTATAAAGAGGTATATAAAGGCAGCAAGTCCTGTTATGGCTGTAACCATCACATGTCCAAGTACCATAAAGAACATACTTGCAAATAAACCAACAGCTGCTTTCTTAGACTTATCATGTACATATCTGCACAGGAAAAATATCACATAAGGTGTTATGGCTGTGGTTATGATCTGTGGAAGATTTCCGTCACAGAAGGACACCTTGATTATGGCAGGCATGAAGAACCAGAGAGCTCCGGCAGGCACGCCGACCCGCCTTCTGTCTGTTATGTTTCCCCATATGACAAACGGGAGACCGCCTACAAAGAATACGATTCCAAGAAGAAGTATATAGGCTGATATAACATCCCCACCGGCGAAGAAAAGACAAAATGCCATAACATAATATGAAAGAGGCGGCCAGTATCTGTACAACTGGATACCGTTATACCATTTCATATCAAACAAAGGGTACAGATCCCCCTTCTTTAATGCTTGGTACATATACTGTCCCTTGTACATGTGACCCCAGATGTCATTTCCCGACGGCTCCCAGTTAATGGCATGGAGCACCAGAACAAGGATCACGCTTAATGAAAGCAGTATAAATATTCCTGTTAAATTGTATATCCATCTCTGCCTGTTCTCTCTCTGCTTCACTTTAATCTTCTACTCCATTATTTATTTCATCCAGTATCATATCCGTAAGAGTACTTATATTCTGATCTGCATAGGAATCCTGCTCATCCATCAGATTTAACACATAGGTTCTGGCAGGAGTCTCACTTATTTCAAGCATTAACAGCACCCAGCCATTTGCATTTAATATGGCCTGAATCCTGTCCTTGAAGTATCTGGCACAATTCTCAAGCGTCGGATTGATCTTGTCAAAGGGTTCCACATCGTTAAGGGTCTTTGACTGGTAACTGTCAACGAAATCTTCTATCTGTTTTTCCACTTCACCAAACCTTATAAATCCGCTCTTAAGCTTGGTAACATGAAGGATGATCTCCCATGTATGAGGGTGCACATCCCCCAATCTGCCTTTTATATATATGGCATGTCTGGCATTAAGATAAAACTTGAATTTATACTGCTGGTATCTCATATACTGTCCTGCCTCCTGATCTCCTATACTGATCTCTCATATTTATCTCTTATTAATTTCTTATACCAATTTTTTACACAAACGTCCCACTCCGTTATCTTATACCATTTTCCGTATATGAATCCATGATCGCCACCATATTCCTGCCATCATCATATTCAATACTGTGCCTTACTCCAACATCAAGCCCCGCAACTGCCTCATCAAAGTGCTTTACCAGCTCTTCATATCTGATAGTTACCTGTTCCCTGTCTTCTTTATATGAGAACACCACGAACACTCCGCCCCTTAGCCGGCCTAACACCTCATTATATCCAAGGAATTCCTTAAACCTCTGTATACACTTAAACATCTGGTCCCTTGATATATGGATCTGGTCAAATATCACTCCAAAGAACATCATGTGAACATTTTCCATGCCACGCTTCTTGGATTTTACCATCAGATCTCTCATGGTAAATACATTAAATACCGACACACCATTCACAGTCTCTATACCGGTATTAAAGCCATAGTTGTTGTCTGCAGCCACCGGACTCTTAGTCTCGGTTCCCTCAGACGTATCCGACATAAGCTCCTCGGAGAGATCCTCCATGTCCTGGTTTCTCCGCTCCAGCATATCCTGGGCATTGATATATTTCTTCTCCGCCCTGCCCCATACCCCAAGCATTATCTCCAGTATGGCAAGCATTATAAGGCAGATCAGGGCAAGTATCATATAGACATAATACGAGTGCTTTATCATTCCCATATCTGCCTTTACGGTATATATATCAGATATCACAGCGATCTCCATATTTGAATCTGCGCCTCTAAACACCGCAGACGCAATAGACACTTCCTGTTCCTCTATCCGATCATAAAATCGGCTCTTATCCTTAAGAGCGCCAAGACCTTTCGTAGTCACAATATCCCTGGCAAATATAACCTCATTTTCCTTGGTAAGCACATAGAATCTGCTGCCGGAAGACTCCAGCGAATCCATATACTCTATTATCTCCTGATCATTCCTGCCATCACTGTACATCAGGGACAAAGTATCACCAAGCTGCCTGGCCATCCTGTTCTGATCATCGTCATATCGTTCAAGAACGTCATACTCATAATTACTCATCTCAACCACCGCCGCAAGGGTTACCAGTGCCATAAATACTGCTATCCCAAGGGTAAACAGTACCTTTTTTTTCTTAATGCTCTTTTTATTTTTCCTGCTTTCGCTTTTCTCGCCAAACTTCTTACTCATTATTATTTACCTCGTTCCGAAGTCTCTCTAAAAATTCCGACACCCCAAGAAAGTCCTTCTTTATAACCTGCCCAAAGCTGTGCCATTCCTCCGTCATGGTCCTGGTCTTCCATGACTGCACTCCCTTTATGGAATTGATTATACCTGCAAATCTGAACCAGAAAATAACAAAATTGTAAAACGGAAGGATGAATACTGTATACCATTTTCTCATGTAATATCTTCTGATATCCTTAAATTCCTTAAGGAACATGATTATGCATATATACATAAGTCCATTTGCAATGGCGTACAGGAAATACATGAACAGAGTGGACAATACCACCAGCTTAAGGGGATAATTGATAAATGCAAGACATATCAAGGCAAAGTACCATATCATACGGGGAAATGCGAAGGTGTGGTCATACATGAGCACCCTGGTAACAAAGTCAGACACAAACCCTCTGGCTGCATGGAGCTTTTCTTTTCTGAACATATGCATTACCTCCAGCTCACCGCTCTGCCAGCGCTGTCTCTGCACATATAATTTGTTAAGGGACTCTATGGGATCAACGAAGAAGATGGCATTATAGCAAAGAGAGATCTTCTTTCCCATTCTATCTCGTATCTGAAAGGTGACGTCAGTATCCTCACAAACAGTATCTGTATTATATAACTTACTCTTTAATATTGACGACTTCCGAAAGGCTGAAAATGCTCCCGAAAGGGTAAATATACTATTTAATTCTGACTGGAAATTCCTGCCTGCAAGAAATGCCTGACAATACTCACTAAACTCCAGCTTCTGCATGAAACGCCTGAAAAATCCCCCGGTCTCATCAATCTGCGTAGGATTTGTAAGTATAGTACCCGTAAGACAATCCACGTCATCTTCATTTTCAAACATAGTTACCATATTTCTTATGGCTGAGGTCTCAAGTACTCCGTCACTGTCTATATGAATGATGTACTTGCCGTTGCTGTTAAAAAGGGCAAGATTTAACGCTCTGGACTTTCCCTGCTTGGCATTGAGCCAGTTCATGTGAAGCTCCGGGAAATCCTTCTGGCATTGACAAAATATGGAGAAGCTGTCATCCTTTGTCATGTTATTTACAATCAATATATCTATCTTATCCTTTGGATAGTCCGACTCCATTATGGATTCTATACATTGTCTGAAGGTCTGCTCCGAATTATATACCGGTATTATCAGCGTTATCTCCGGATAGAACACTAACGGTGCATACCTGCGTTTTTTTATCCTTCTTTTTATAAGGATGAAGAAATCTCCTATGGCAGGGATTATCTCCATTATAAGTGGGATTATTATCCAGGCTATCCAGAACATGACGGAGGATAAAAGAAGATCTTTAATTTCGCTCATAGTGGAATACACCTACCTTCTGCCTGATTATCTGAGGCTTGGTAAATACATAGAAATACAAAAATACCATACACAGGTAGAAGAATATCCTTCCCACTATAGTATGGGCTATAAAATAACAATCACTGCCGAAGCATCTTATGAGAACACATATAAGGAATATCCTGAGAACATTTGAGATAAATATTAATATAGTTCCCACAACGCTTACGGCGATCTTCTCATATACATCGTACACCTGGAAGAACCACAGCAGGGACAGAAAAGCCAGTATCTCTATAACACCTGAGCACTCAAAGTCTATATACATGGACAGACTGTCATGTCCGTTCTGTATAAACAATATCCCCTGATTGAAATAGGATTCATACATTCCCGATGCAATCCCCAGTATGCCTGCCGCCGCAGAAACAGCCTTCTGCAGAAATCCCACAACATATGGTTCAATAAGGATCATGGAAAATATAAGCACTCCAACACTTCCTGTGATGAAGTACCATACTCCCATCTCCGCTCTCTTCATGACTGTCAGCACATATATCCAAATTATCAAAAATAATATTACTACCCAATTCATACAGATTTCTTTTTCTTTCTTCTATACAATGTAACTCCGCCTACAGCAACAAGACATATGGCAATACCAAGCCATGGTGCTGTGGAAGAGCCTGCTATGGTCACGCCCTGACTGCCAAGGTTAGGATTGTATATGGTTATGGTTCCCATCTGATCAGGATCAATGCCTGTATATTCCGCAAGCTTTGAAAGGCTTAAGGAAAATTCTATCTCATCGCCCTTTGCCCCCTGCCCATGGACAGAATCATATATTGTAAGGGCAACATTACTTCCCAGCTCGTCACCGCCGCTGTATCCGAAGAACATCTTAAGACCTGTGTAGGTTCCGGTCGCAGTAGGTATGCCCTTGCTCCAGTCAATCCTTCCACCGGATTCATTCTGTATCTGTATAGGGAACTGTCTTCCGTTTATATTGATGTACCATATCTGTATCTGCATATTGCTGGTATACAGGTCATTTGCCTTAAAATGTCCGAAGAGCTTATCTCCGCTTATGGCAAGCTGTCCGTAATGGTTACACTCTGCGTTGTTGCTGCTATAGGTTATGGGCGTCTTAGGATAACCCTCCCAGTCACCGTAATGGCCATCTATGGTAAGAGCTCCTGTAACTACGATATCTCCGTCTCCCGATGTGACATCCACGTCTCCTGCCGTAGCAACAGGTGCGGTATCTGCCACGTCATTTTTCCCGGAGGAAGTGATAACTGTTTCGTCGTCAGACGCTGCCTTAACCACTGAAACCGGATACCATAATACCAGTACCACAGCCAGTACCACTGCTATAAGCTTACTCATATTATTCAACTGTTTAAGATTAAATAAATGTCTCATAATATCACCTCACGATTATTATTAGCATGAAATGCAACGTCCCCAACCTCATAAACAAATAATGGATTTTCTGCAATATCCAGCCTGTTAAGTTTAAACTCCGTCTTATCTATAAGTCCTGCAAGCTGGTCATAAAAGAAATCTCCTATATTCTCCACGCTTGCCCCATTCTCTGAAAATGGCTTTATATCGTTGAGGTATCTTCCCTCATACTGATGAAGAAATGACTCCACAAGCCGGTCGATACTGCCAATCTCCATATCGGTGGTATCGTTTTCAAGGGCTCCGCAACTTTTTCTCTCTACATATACTGATATGTGAAAGGTGTGACCATGTTCACTTTCTCTGCCACTGAAGCTGTGGGTAGCATTCATATTATATCTGCAAATGTAATAATCCTTCATATCCACACCACTCCCTTACCTTAACACGACTTATGGCAAAGCACGCCATGATACTCACGCTACTTCTTCTAGCTTCATTCCATTGTTTTAATCTGCTATCCTTTTTCGACCATATAGTACTTCACATTATTTTTTTCGTCAATATAATTATGAACACTTCATTAACATTTCACAATTACGATGTTCACGTTTATGCAGTTTTACGCGCAACTGTTGCAATAATAAACAAAACACCCTGTAGCGGATATCTATATACGATCTGTATATGACATATCCCCTACAGGGTGCCCTATGTTTTAAACTAATTTCTTCTCATAGCAAAGAAACGGCTGTTCATACAGATCACATTCCCCCACTATATTAAATTTAAGCTTATTATATGACTTTATTGCCTTGAGGTTATTTTTATTTACAAGGAAATGGATACTCCTGTACCCGCGTTTCTTTAGTTCCTCCATGCCTGCCTTAAGCATTTTTACGGCAATACCCCGGTTCTGGCACTCCGGATGTACTGCAAGTCTTGACAGTTCTCCTCCGGGAGCAAGCTCCGGTGACCAGCACTCAAGTGCTTCCACATTTTCATCCTTGTCAATGGAAACTGACGCAATTACCCTGCCATCCTTTTCCTTCATTACAAACAAAGCATTTCTTGAAAGATCATAATCTATCTCTCCTGTACCCGGATAATGTTCATCCCAGGGACAGTACTCCCTTCCAAGCTGGAGCTTGTACAACCTGAGTATTTCGTCTCTGTCGTCAGATGTGGCTGCCACTATAATGTTTGTTGTATTTTCTTCCATATTTTACACCTTTTACTCTCTTATATTATAAAAGGTGTGCTCTCATATCCTCATCGCTCATGTTGATAAGGTATGCCGGAGCTATATCAAACACTGTCTTACAGCCTGTAACACCCTCGCTGTTAAGTCTGTGGATGGCTCTTGCATACGCTGCAAGAACTGCACCTGTGAACTCAGGATTAGAATCAAGCTTGAGGCTGTACTCTATTACATGCTTATGCTCTCCCTCAAAGCCTGTAACACCTGTTCTTATAACTGATCCACCATGTGGAAGTCCGCTGTGATCCCGGTCCATCTCTTCCTTTGTGATAAAATGTACTGTTGTATCATAATCAGCAAAATAGTTAGGCATTTCCTTGATCTCCTTCTCTATTCTTGCCTTATCTGCACCTTCCTTGGCAACAACATAAGCAACTCTTGTGTGCTTCTGTCTTGTTGTAAGCTCAGGATTTTCTCCGTTTCTTACCTTTTCAACAGCTTCCGGAACAGGAACTGTATACTGTCTTGCGTCCAGGACGCCTTCTATTCTTCTGCAGGCATCTGAATGTCCCTGGCTTACGCCTCTGCCCCAGAATGTATAATCCTTACCGTTGTTAAGGATCGCATTTGCATATAGTCTGTTTAATGAGAACATTCCCGGATCCCAGCCTACTGATATCATTGCTGTCTTGCCGGCTTCCTTTGCTGCCTTGTCAACATTTGCAAAATGTACAGGAATATTTGCATGGGTATCAAATGAATCTATGCAGTTAAAGTTCTTGGCGATCTCCGGTGTAAGTGTTGGCAGATCCGTTGCACTTCCTCCACAGATGACCATTACATCAATGTCATCCTTATACTGCTCTGCGTCAGAAAGCTTTGCTACCTTAACGCCCTCTGTCTTTATTGTCACGCTTGCAGGATCACGTCTTGTAAACACTGCCACAAGCTCCATATCCTCATTATTCTTCACGGCAGCTTCAACGCCTCTGCCTAAATTTCCATAACCGGCTATACCTATTCTTATCATGTCTGTTGTCCTTTCGTTATTATATTCTTAAGTATTTATGCCATTATCGTTAAATAATATAAATCATTTACAGTAAATACTTCTTTTAATAAATATAATAACGAAATTGCCTCTATCTTTCAATAATTAATTTAATATCTTCAACTATCTGCTCCGGAGTAAGGTGATTGTCCTTCATGACAGTATCCACATCATATCTGTCAAGGAACTCCTTCTTTATTCCGTAGTTTCTGGTCTTCACGTCCGAAGCTCCGTAAAATCTTGAGATCTTCTCGCCAAAGCCTCCGTCAAGGATACCATCCTCAAGAGTGATCACCAGTTCATGATCCGCCTTTAAGGATCTAAGAAGTTCTTCATCCACACCTGTTATATAGTACGGATTGATAAGGGTGGCGTCCATGCCTGTCTGCTCCTTAAGAAGCTCCCTTGTCCTATCTCCAAGACCATAGAATGAGCCAAGACCTATAATGGCAACCTTGCTTCCCTTGTGGGTAACTTCATACTTGTTAAGTATTGAAAAATCCTTGTCCACCTTCCTGCCATCGGATATAAATTCACCGCCAGGCACACGGATCGCCACTGGATATTCTGTCTGGTCAATACTCCAGTCAAGCATTGCAAGGTATTCTTCCTTTGTTACAGGGGCAAGATACACCAGTCCCGGTATATTGGACATCATTGGAATGTCATATATTCCAAGATGTGTCACGTCGTTCATTCCCCATATGGAAGCTGAAAATGTTATTATGGTGGCAGGATTTCCATTTACACAGAGATCCTGGGATAACTGATCGTAGGTTCTCTGGATAAAGGTGCTGTATACACCATATACAGGCTTGCCGCCATTTGCAGCGATACCTGACGCCAGTGCGACGGCAGTCTCCTCTGCGATACCAACATCCACAAACTGTGCACCTGCTTCCTTACGCTTGTCCTCGGTAAATCCCATAACTGTAGGAGTGGCAGATGTAATGGTAATAACCGACTTATCCTTCTTCATCTTGTCCATAAGGTAGTTACAGGTTATGCCTGAGTAATCCTCGCCGTCAAATTCATATAATGACTTTCCTGTCTCAATGTCGAAGGGTCCGCTATAATGCCACTGCTCCTTGTGAGCCTCTGCCGGTGCGTAGCCCTTTCCTTTAAGGGTACGGATATGAACAACTACAGGCTTGCTGCTGTCCTTAACGGACTGGAATACAGCTATAAGTGATGGGATATCATTTCCCTTGTCCACATATACATAATCAAGTCCCATAGCCTTAAAGAGATTGCACTCAGCCTTGCCATTTGTTTCACGGAGCAGCTTGAGATTGCTGTACAGTCCACCATGGTTCTCAGCTATTGACATATCATTATCATTTACAACAATGATGAGGTTTCCATCTATCTCTGCGGCATAATCAAGACCCTCAAGCGCCTCACCACCACTTAATGAGCCGTCTCCGATTATGGCAACAACATTGCCGGTCTCCCCCTTCACGTCACGTCCCTTGGCAAGTCCGCAGGCAAGACTTATGGAGGTTGAGGTGTGGCCGATTATAAAATGGTCATGCTCGCTTTCATCCGGATTGCTGTATCCTGATACATCATTATAATGCTCCTCATACAGGTAAGCGTCCTTTCTTCCGGTAAGCATTTTATGTGGGTATGTCTGATGGGATACATCAAATACTATTTTATCCTTAGGTGAATCAAATATATAATGCAGAGCTATGGTAGCCTCTACCATACCAAAGTTCGGTCCGAAGTGACCGCCGTGGATACTTGCTCGCTTTAAAAGTGCACTACGCATTTCCTCTGCAAGACTCACAAGCTCTTCTGCTGATAATTTCTTCACATCTTCAGGTCCGTTGATCTTCTCGATATACATATACATAATCCTCCTGATTTTTTATTATTAGAGAGTTTTCAATGCCCATGTCCGTCATAATGACACCTGCGCATCCTATTCTTCTTGATTATAATACCTGAACTTAGCTTTAGGTCAAGAGTATTTTATATTGCCTCTTAAAATGTAAAAGTAACTTTTCATATGATCTTTTTAACCTATTTCATAATATCATTCTATCTTCATGTTTTTTCCTGTTTGATATTTCTGATCATAGTTTATAAACTTATATGTAATTTCAGACATTTTTAATCTGCCATCAACATTTTTAATCTGCCATCACATAACCGCCAGAAGTATGGTTCCTGCAATGATAGCAACAAAGCCTTCCCCTGACTTAATATTTAACCGCTCCTTAAGATCTGAAAGCTTCTTAACAGAAAATAAAAGATGGCACACAGGTTGCTTTTATACATCATGCATGCCATCTTTTAAATGAACTTATTATCTTACACTTAACTAACTTATTCAGTACTTACTTTCTTAAATTTATGTTTTATAGTCTGAACAGAGTTTCCTATCTTAGGTATTGAGTTCAATAATCCCATCAGAATTTACACTCTTAAACTTGCATAATTAATAATTTTCTTCGTGAACCTCGAAGTAGCTCTGAGGATGGTTACATACAGGGCATACCTCCGGAGCCTTTGTTCCAACTACGATATGACCACAGTTACGGCACTCCCATACCTTAACCTCACTCTTCTCAAATACCTGTGCTGTCTCAATATTCTTAAGAAGTGCACGATATCTCTCCTCATGGTGCTTCTCAATCTCACCTACAGCTCTGAACTTGGCAGCAAGCTCAGGGAAGCCCTCTTCCTCAGCAGTCCTGGCAAATCCCTCATACATATCTGTCCACTCGTAGTTCTCGCCCTCTGCCGCAGCGGCAAGATTAGCCTTTGTATTGCCAATTCCTGCCAGCTCCTTAAACCACATCTTTGCATGCTCCTTCTCATTGTCTGCTGTCTTAAGGAACAATGCCGACATCTGCTCATAGCCCTCTTTCTTGGCTACAGAAGCGAAATATGTGTATTTATTTCTTGCCTGTGATTCTCCTGCAAACGCCTCCTGTAAATTCTTCTCTGTCTGTGTACCTGCATACTTATTTGTTGCCATGATTTTTTCCTCCGTATCTTTATCTTTCTTAACATTCTTAATTATCTTCTCAAAAACTGACGCCGGCTGCTTACATAGCGGACATATAAAGTTCTCCGGCAGTTCCTCTCCGACATATTCATATCCGCAAACAGTACATCTCCACACAGTCTGCCCCTCATCTGTGACTCCCACTGCCTTAGGCTTTGGCTTAATGTTGTCCAGATAATATTTATATGTCATCGAGGTTATATCATTCAGCACCTTCATCTCTGTTATCTCGCCAATAAACATTGTATGGGATCCCAGATCCTCAGTTTTAAAAACCTTCACCGAGATATATGAATTAGTTCCCTCAGTAATATAGTACAGACCATTTTCACCGGCTGCATACTCATTGTAACCTGCAAATTTATCTGTAGTCCTTCCCGACTGAAATCCAAACCGCTCAAACAACTTAAGGGTTGCTCTTACGTTTATCACTGACACGTTAAACTCTCCTGTCTTAAGTATCATGTCATGGGTAAGGTTGTTCTTATTAACACTTATACTTAACTTAGCTGGTGACGACGCCACCTGCACAGCAGTATCTATTATACATCCATTGTGCCGGTCTCCGTCTCTGGCAGTCAGCACATAAAGTCCATAGGTCAGGTTATGCATTGCATTACCAGCCATATACACGCCCCCCTTTTTTATAATTATACCACAAAAAATATTTATTATACTTTTTTATCGTGTAAAGTATTTCACGAACAAGTTTGCGTTCTCTTATTGGGAATTATTCTTGATAAGAATATATTAAAATATATATGAAAGTTTGTCAAGGGGGGAAATTCAGCTTTCATTATGAATATAATCTGTGCATGATCAACACGTAATATCCCGTCTGTGACTGCCCTGTTGCATATGTATTCTCATTTTGCTTTTAATCAGGAATAACCTCAATATACACCTGATCGTACTTATATTTCAACTCCTGCTTTATCTCGTCCCTTACCTTGTGCAGAATGCTGATATGTATTACGTCTGTTTTGTTGCCTATATACACCTCAACCCACAGCTTGCGTCCGGTCTGGATAACGTCAAGGAATGTAACCTCATAGGGATAATCCTGCATATGCTTGTCAACAATGCTTCGTATCTGGCTCAAGACCTCTTCTTCCGGAGCAAAAAGTATAAGGTTTTTGATACTCTGGAATATTACCGTCACCGGCTCCCTGATCAGGAGTATTGCCATGATCACAGCAACCGCAGGGTCAATATACGGAGCAATGAAGCTGAATTTTGTTTTAAGTAATATTACCTGGAATGCAAATGCTACAGCAACCCCCACACTGCCTACTATATCCAGCCTCCACATATAAAGCTCAGCCTTAATAGTTGTGGATTCATATTTCTTGCTGTAATGATTAAGTATCAGATACATGCCAACACAACCAAGACACACCACCAACTCAAATATAGCGATACTTCCCGCGTCCACATCATGCCCTCCGTGGAGCAGCAGCTTAATATTCTCGATCATAAGATTACAGGTAAGCGCCAGCAATACGCTGTATTTGACCAGAAGAAACAGTGACTCCACCTGAGCGTATCCGTAAGGGTGCTTCTCCGTAACGGGCTTATAAAGCAGTGGAACCAGCACCATAAAGGGGCCGATCATAACTAGATCTGCTGCGTCAAACAGACAATCTGTCCATATGGAATGGGAATGGCTGAAGGCTGCCATAATGCCTTCTGCCAGAATGAACATAACACTTCCAAGAAATGATAACTGCAATATTCTCTTCTCAATACTTAGTTTATCTTTTTTTGTTTTCATATTTTTGATCTCCTTCTTCCCAACACTATAACATAAAAATCCCGTCTGGCATACACCAAACGGGATTTCTCAGTTATATTCTTTTTGATGATCAGCAGTAGAATTTCCGCTTCTGACCTTTCTATTCAAGTATGCTCTTTGCAAGCTTCTGCTGCTCATCTGTTGGAGGATCGATTCCCTCAAGCTTATATGGGATACCAAGCCTCTCCCACTCAGTAATTCCAAGCTTATGGTATGGAAGCACCTCAACCTTATCCACAGTCTTAAGAGTATCTATAAATTCCTTTGTCTTTTTAAGATCATCTTCATCTGTTGTTACAGTCGGAACAAGGACGTGTCTGATCCACATATGTTTGCCGTTATCTGACAGATACTTAGCAAGATCAAGGATATTGCTGTTTGAAAATCCTGTAAGTTCTCTGTGTTTATCATCATTTATCTGCTTTATATCCAGAAGGAACAGATCTGTGAGTGCCATAAGCTCATTGAACTTGGAGAAGAAGGGCTCTTCCCTCGTAAATGGGTTACCTGCTGTATCTATAGTTGTATGGATACCCTGTGCCTTAGCCAGCTTGAAGAATTCAATAAGGAAATCCATCTGAAGCAGTGCCTCTCCACCACTTACTGTTATTCCTCCGCCATTCTTCCAATAAGGCTTATAACGGAGTGCCTGCTTTAACAGATCTTCAGGGGTCCTTGCCTCAACCTTAACGCCCTTATCCTTAAGCAGCTTGGTATTCTCTTCTATTTTCTTTGAAAGCTCTGCTTTTTCTTCATCACTTACATCATCTGAATAAAGCCTGCTGTAATCCGTCACAAGATTCCATGTCTCCGGGTTGTGACAATATTTGCATCTCATCTTGCAGCCCTGTAAAAAAACTACAAATCTTATGCCCGGACCATCTACTGCTCCAAAGCTCTCTGTTGAATGGATATATCCTAAAACCTGTTTATTTTCAGACATTTTTCACCTCTAAGTTCTTTCTATATCAAATGTTCAATAATTTTCTAATTTAATCTTCGGTTTAATCTTACTTTTAGTATTTCAATTAATCATATATTAATTCACGCCGGGTAAATTATCGTTAAATATCTTTTGTTAGGATCATAAAAAACATGCACCTTATTTTAAAAAAGTCCCGGAGAGGTTATCCCCGGGACCATGGTTTTGTTATATCTGACAAATCATCTATAACTTCACTGAAAATCCAGTTTTCACTAAGAATTAAAGTGAGTCATGGAATGTTCTGTTGATAACGTCGAGCTGCTGCTCACGTGTAAGTGATATGAACTTAACAGCATATCCTGATACACGGATTGTGAAGTTAGCGTACTCTGGCTTATCTGGATTCTCCATTGCATCAAGAAGCTTATCCTTACCAAATACGTTTACGTTAAGGTGATGAGCACCCTGATCGAAATATCCATCCATTGCGCTTACAAGCTTAGTAGCTCTCTCTTCCTCATCATGTCCAAGTGCTGATGGGTTCATTGTCTGAGTATTTGAAATACCATCAAGTGACCACACATAAGGAATCTTAGCAACAGAGTTAAGTGAAGCAAGAAGTCCTGATGTCTCAGCGCCGTAGCTTGGGTTAGCACCTGGTGCAAATGGTGTCCAAGCACGTCTTCCATCTGGAAGGTTACCTGTGAACTTACCATAAACTACGTTAGATGTGATTGTAAGGATAGATGTTGTAGGCTCTGAATTACGATATGTGTGTCTCTTCTTGATGTCTGTAAGGAACTCATGAAGAAGCCATACACCGATGTTATCAGCTCTGTCATCGTCGTTACCATACTTAGGGAACTCGCCTTCGATCTCGAAATCTTCAGCAAGTCCTGTCTCTGCATTACGGATAACCTTAACCTTAGCATACTTAATAGCTGACAGTGAGTCAATTACGTGTGAGAAGCCTGCGATACCTGTTGCAAATGTACGACGTACGTCTGTATCGATAAGAGCCATCTCAGCTGCCTCATAGTAATACTTATCATGCATATACTGAATGAGGTTAAGAATATTTACATAAAGTCCTGCTAACCAGTCAAGCATCTTCTTGTACTTAGCAAGTACTTCATCATAGTCAAGATACTCTGATGTGATAGGTGTGTAATCTGGTCCTACCTGCATTGGCTTACCTGTCTTCTTGTCAAGGAACTTCTCATCCTTACCACCATTGATAGCGTAAAGAAGACACTTAGCAAGGTTTGCACGAGCTCCGAAGAACTGCATCTCCTTACCAGTCTGAGTAGCTGATACACAGCAGCAGATTGAGTAATCATCGCCCCAGACAGGCTTCATTACATCATCGTTCTCGTACTGGATTGAGCTTGTTCTTACAGAAATCTTAGCAGCATACTTCTTGAATGTATCCTGAAGATCTGATGAGTAAAGAACTGTAAGGTTTGGCTCTGGAGCTGGTCCCATGTTCTCAAGTGTATGAAGGAATCTGTAGTCGTTCTTTGTAACCATTGAACGTCCGTCAACACCGATACCACCAACCTCAAGAGTAGCCCATACTGGATCTCCTGAGAATAATTCGTTGTATGACTTAATTCTTGCGAACTTAACCATACGAAGCTTCATTGTGAAATGATCGATAAGCTCCTGAGCCTGAGCCTCTGTAAGCTTACCAGCCTTAATATCTCTCTC
>ERZ1034691.818-NODE-818-length-22124-cov-8.215914_pt1 | contig 22124 bp, 19 predicted proteins | sample MGYA00520638_ERZ1034691 | MGnify/ENA primary metagenome ERZ1034691 (study PRJEB33766, sample SAMN09781763) | gut metagenome | biome: gut microbiome | host: Homo sapiens | place: Madagascar | study: EMG produced TPA metagenomics assembly of the PRJNA485056 data set...
TTGGCATAGGGGTTCGATTCCCCTATCCACTACTTAAAAAGCACGGTAGCCATTCACACTGAGTGAACGCTGCCGTGCTTTTTCCGTTTATGTCGCGGCTTCCCCACACAAGCCCTTTGCCCGCGAGGGAAAGCCCCGGCAGTCTACAACAGCTTTATCAATACCCTGATGAGAGGAATGGTGAGGACCGAGAACACGGTCGACATGAACGTTATCTCCGTCATCAGGCGCGAGTCGCGCTCATACTTCATGCAGAACATGGTGCCGAAGGCGGCCACGGGCATCGCCACGACGGTGGTGTTGATGTCGTTGACCAGCTCGTCGACACCACAAGCCTTGAAGAAGACGTAGAGCCCCACGGGCACCGCCACGAGGCGCAGCGCCGTGGCAATGTAGACCTTGCCGTGGGCCAGCATCTTGCGCATGCTTATCCTGGCGAGCGACGAGCCTATGACAAGCAGCGAGCCAGGCACCGTGATGTTGCCGACCATCGACACCGGCTGGCCAATGACGTGAGGCACGTGGATGCCCAAGGCCACGATGACGGCGGCGACATAGGCGGCCACCATCATGGGGCTTGCCAGCATCTTCAGCTTGAAGTCGCGGATGGAGCGCTCGCCCTTGACGAGCATCACGCCAACGGTGAAGATGAAAAACGTGTTGGGCATGTTGAGTAAGGCGGCGTAGAATATGGCTTGCGGGCCGAAGATGCTCGCCACGATGGGGTAGCCGATGAACCCAACGTTGCCAAACAGGACGCAGAAGCCTATCATGCCCTGCTCAAGGCTGTCGTTGCTGATGAGCTTGGGCAACGTGAAAGCCACGATGGTGAGAAGCGAGTAGGTGACGAAGCCCACGCACAACAAGGGGAGGATGAAACGCGAGTCGGGCAACTTGTCGCCCATGACGGACGAGAGGATGAGCAACGGGCAACTAACGTCGATAATCAAAGTGGACAAACGCTTGTCGAAGTCGCCGCCCATGAGCCCGAAGCGGCGGAGCGCATAACCTAAAACCACGATGGCGAACAGCGTCACCATCACTTGAACGTCTTGCATGTTTTTTTCCTGTTATCCTTAGATAGAACCTTTTTATAGAAAACCAGTGCAAAGTTAATGATTTTTTGGATATGGTGATATTTTTTATGCCCATTATAAACAATAAGTGAAAGCCCGCGCCACGTCCCCCGCCACATATGCTTATTAAGCCGAAGAAAATTTGAGAGTTTGAAATATTCTCAGTATCTTTGCAGAAGATAAGCCATGGCCCGGCATGACATTCAAGCAAGCTTGACGTCCAGGTCTCGCCTCGTGTTGTCTTTTCACATATATTATGAATCTTCGGATAAAGAAACTCGATAAATTCATCGCCAAGCAGTTTTTGTTGCTTTTCGCCGGAACGTTCTTCATCTGCCTCTTCGTGCTGATGATGCAGTTTCTGTGGCGCTTTATCGACGAGCTCATAGGCAAGGGCCTGTCCATGGAAGTGCTCGCCCAGTTTTTCGAGTACATGGCGCTGATGATGGTGCCTCAAGCCTTGCCCTTGGCAATATTGCTCAGTTCGCTCATCACCTTCGGAAACCTCGGCGAGAGCTCCGAGCTCACCGCCATCAAGGCCGCCGGCATATCGCTGATGCAGAGCTTCCGCTCCTTGATAGTGATTACCGTGGCAATAATGGCCGTGTCGTTTTATTTCCAGAACAATATCGGGCCAAACGCCAACATGAAGCTCATGCAGCTACTTGTGTCGATGAAGCAGAAAAGCCCGGAGCTGGAGATACCCGAGGGAATATTCTACGACGGACTGCCCAACTGCAACATCTACGTGCAGAAGAAGAACATCAAGACCGGAAAGCTCTATGGCATCATGATTTACCGCATGACCGACAGCTATGAGGACGCCGCCATAATACTTGCCGATTCGGGCATGATACAGTCGACGGCGGAGAAGAAGCACCTGCTGCTCTCGCTGTGGAGCGGCGAGTGGTTTGAGAATATGCGCGAGTCGGACCTTGGCGGCAGCGCGGCCGTGCCATACCGCAGGGAGACCTTCACCGACAAGAAGGTGCTGCTCGACTTCGACAACAACTTCTCGCTGATGGACGCGGCGGCCCTGTCAAACAACGCAGCAGGAAAGAGCCTCTCGCAGATAAGGTTCGCCATCGACTCGCTCAACGCCACCTACGACAGCATAGGCCGAGCCTTCTGGAACGACACGAAGCAGATGTGCTTCCCCTCTCCGAGAATATCGAAGAAAGACTCGCTCGGACAGGTCAGGGCGGCACAGACAGGAAAGATTGATATCGACAAGCTTCTGCGGAAGATGAAGATAGACCGGCAGCAGATGGTCTACTCAGCCGCGCTGAGCAGCGTGCAGCGGGAGACGTCGGACCTCGACTTCAAGTCCATGATGACACAGAACAACGAGCGCGTGATACGCAACCACGAGCTGGAGGCGCAAAACAAGTACGCCCTCGCCTTGCAGTGCATCATCTTCTTCTTCATTGGCGCGCCGCTTGGAGCCATCATACGAAAGGGCGGATTGGGAATGCCTATCATCATATCGGTGCTGGTGTTCATAGTGTATTACATTCTCGACAACTCCGCCTTCCGCATGTCAAGGCAAGGCTCGTGGCCGATATGGATAGGCCACTGGCTGGCCATAGCCATCATGTCGCCGCTGGCGGTCTTCGTGACATATAAGGCGATGAACGACTCCATGGTGTTCAACGCCGACGGATGGAAACGATTCTTCACAAGGCTACTGGGCCTGAGGGCGAAGAGAAGCATACAGGGCAAGGAAGTGGTGATAGAGCCGCCGCGCTATAAGCAAGACAACGAGACGCTGCTCCAGATAAACGGCGAGGTGATGGAATACTCGCGGAGGCATAACCTGAAGTCGTTGCCAAACCTCATCAAGGTGTTCTTCAAGTATGAGGAAGACCACGACATCGAGGCCATCAGCGACAAGCTGGAGAAGGTGATCCGCGACCTGTCGAACACGCGCGACAAGCAAGTAATGCACCTCATCAACCAGTATCCCGTGCTTGCCGTCAAGGCGCACACGCGACCTTTCGACCGCAGGTGGATGAACATCGTGGCAGCGATAATAGTGCCCGTGGGAATATTCACATATCTCCGCATGTGGAGGTTCCGCCTGCGACTGCTTCGCGACCTGAAGGTGATAAGATACACCAACACCAACATCGTGAACTATACCGAGAAGAGGATGGGACATCTCGACGACGAGGAGAAATGATTAAGTAAAGCCACACATTATTTATAAGTAAAGCCACACATTATTTATATATATAGAAACATTAAAACAAAACAGAATATGCACGAATATAAATTGAGCCGTATAGAAGACGCCTTGGAAGACTTTAAGCAAGGCAAGTTCGTGATTGTCGTCGATGACGAGGACCGTGAGAACGAGGGCGACCTCATCACGGCGGCTGAGACCATCACGGCGGAGAAGGTGAACTTCATGCTGAAGAACGCGCGTGGCGTGCTCTGCGCGCCCATCACCATACAGCGCGCCGAGGAGCTGGACCTGCCTCACCAGGTGAGCGACAACACCTCCATGCTTGGCACGCCGTTTACCATCACGGTCGACAAACTCGAAGGTTGCACCACGGGCGTGTCGGCACACGACCGCGCCGAGACGATACGCGCCCTCGCCGACCCAGCATCGACACCGCAGACCTTTGGCCGCCCGGGACACATCAATCCACTATATGCCCAGGACAACGGCGTGCTGCGACGCTCGGGACACACCGAGGCTGCGATAGACCTTTGCAAGCTCAGCGGAATGCGCCCGGCTGGCGTGCTGATGGAGATAATGAACGACGACGGCACCATGGCCCGCATGCCACAACTGCAAGAGAGGGCGAAAGAGTGGGGCATGAAGATAATAAGCATCAAGGACCTCATCGCCTATCGCCTGAAACACGAGACGAGCATCGAGGTGGGCGAGGAGGTTGACCTGCCGACAGTATATGGCCATTTCCATCTCATACCGTTCCGCCAGACGAGCAACGGACTGGAGCACATGGCGCTGGTGAAAGGCGAATGGAAAGAAGACGAGCCTATCCTCGTCAGAGTACACTCGTCGTGCGCCACGGGCGACATACTCGGAAGCATGAGGTGCGATTGCGGTGAGCAGCTCCACAAGTCGATGGAGATGATAGAGAAAGAGGGCAAGGGCGTTGTGATATACATGCAGCAGGAGGGTCGCGGCATAGGCCTGATGAACAAGATTGCCGCCTACAAGCTGCAGCAAGAAGACGGCCTTGACACCGTGGACGCTAACATCCACCTCGGATTCAAGCCCGACGAGCGCGACTATGGCTGTGGCGCGCAGATGTTGCGTCACCTCGGCGTGCACAAGATGAGACTGATGACCAACAACCCGACCAAGCGTGTGGGCCTCGAAGCCTATGGACTTGAGATAGTGGAGAACGTGCCAATAGAGATCGAGCCTAACAGGTATGACATAAAATACCTGCGCACCAAGCGAGACAGGATGGGCCACGACCTTCACCTGTGATATATAGCAAAAGAAACCTCTCACCCCTTAAAACATTGATGTCGATATGAAGTTCGTCTATGCGTTTATATTTCTGCTTTGCAGTTTAGCGACAAGGGCAGCGGCTGGTTCGGCAGACTCAGTGGCTTGCGCGCAAGCGTCAGTCATGTTGCATAATGACAACATTGGCGAGCTGACGGCGCAGACGAAGGACTACAAGAAAACCACTTATTGGAAAAAGCACAAGCGCTATAAGATAGGAGGTTGTTGCGTATTGGGAGTGGGGTCTCTCGCCGCGTTGTTAGGTACCGGGTTACTCTGTTCTGAGACGACCCCCGACTATGAGTCAATAAAAGTATTGTTCGGCGTAACATTCACCGTGGGAGGCGCGCTGATAGCAGCTGCCAGCATACCGCTGTTTGTCGCGGCACATAAAAATAAGAAGAAAGCCAAGGAAGCAGTCTCGCTATCCTTGAAATGCTCAACGGCGAGCGCGCCTTCGCGTTATGGCTCTAAGCGTTCCGACTTCTTGTTGGGGGCTTGCTTGAATTTCTGAGTTCAAGCAACATCCAATCTTGCCATGCTGTTAACAATAAAAGACATTTTTGTTTCACGCAAGTAAAATTTCAAGGCTTTTCTTCGTTTTAATAAATAAAATACTTACTTTTGCAAACAGTATGGCAGGTTAACTGCCGTTTTAATCCATATATAGTATGCCACAATTGTCAGACCGCCTAAACAGGCTCGCTCCCTCAGCGACGCTCGCTATGTCGCAGAAGAGCAGTGAAATGAAAGCACAGGGTATCGATGTCATCAACATGAGCGTCGGTGAACCCGACTTTATGACTCCCGACCACATCAAGGAGGCAGGAAAGAAAGCCATTGACGACAACTATTCAAAGTATTCTCCCGTACCAGGTTACATGGACCTGAGGGAGGCTATCTCTGAGAAGCTCGCCAAGGAAAACAACCTTTCTTATTCCGCCAAGGAAATAATTGTCGGCACAGGCGGTAAGCAAGGCGTGTGCAACGCCATCCTCGCGCTTGTCAACCCTGGCGACGAGGTGATAATACCGGCACCTTATTGGGTGAGCTATCCACAGATGGTGAAGCTGGCTGGCGGCACGCCCGTCACGCTGCGCACTCCGCTCGAGAGCGACTTCAAGCTCACGCCCGAACAGCTGGAGGCAGCCATCACGCCAAAGACCAAGATGCTCATCATCTGCTCGCCAAGCAACCCTACGGGAAGTGTATACACGCAAGACGAGCTAAACGCCCTGGCTGAAGTGGTGAAGAAGCACGACGATATGTACGTGCTGTCCGACGAGATTTACGAACATATTAATTATGTGGGCTTCAAGGCAAGCATCGCCGCCGCGCCCGACATGAAAGACCGCACGATAATCTGCAACGGCGTCAGCAAGGCTTATGCCATGACAGGATGGCGCCTCGGATGGGTCGCGGCTCCTGAATGGATCATCAAGGGCATGAACAAGTTGCAGGGCCAGTACACCAGCGGCACCAACGACGTGGCACAACGCGCAGCCCTCGCCGCTTATAAGGGCGACCAGCAATGCGTCGAGGACATGAGGGTGGCATTCCAGCGCAGGCGTGACCTCATCGTGAAGCTCGCCAAGGAAATACCCGGACTTGAGGTCAACGTGCCGCAAGGGGCGTTCTACCTTTTCCCGCACTGCAAGAAGCTTTTCGGAAAGAGCTACGGCGATTACACGATAAACACCTCTACCGACTTCGCCATGTATCTCCTGCAAGAAGCCCACGTGGCGACCGTGGCAGGTGACGCCTTTGGAGAGCCCGATGGTTTCCGCATGAGCTACGCCACGAGCGACGACAACATTCGCGAGGCTCTAAGGCGCATCAAGGAGGCTTGTGAGAAGCTGAAATAGCCCCTGTGCAAAGATAATTAAAAAAAAGTGTGTTAAAATAAAAGAAACACGTGTCACTAAAATAGAAAATTATTATCTTTGCGAGAAATTAAAGAAACAATATACACAATCAAATAAATTTATAACCAAAAATTAATCAAGTACTATGGCAACTACACAAAAAGCCGCAGCCCCAAAGGCTGCAAAGAAGTCAAAAGGCTTCACAGGTATTAGAGGAGCATTCTGGATTATCGTCCTCTGCTTCATCGCTGCAATCTGCATCTTCAACCTCTGGTTGGGCAATGGCGCCAACTTCCAGGGCGGTGACAATGCAAACGCTCCTGCTAACATCTTCGGTACAATCTACAAGGGTGGTTATGTCGTGCCTATCATCCACACATTGCTGCTCACAGTGCTCTGCCTCGCAGTTGAGCGCTACTTCGCCCTCAAGACCGCTTTCGGTAAGGGTTCTCTGACAAAGTTCGTGGCCAACATCAAGGCCGCTCTCGCAGCCAACGACTTCGACAAGGCTGAGACACTTTGCAACAAGATGCAGGGTTCTGTCGCTAACGTCGTTCTCGCTTCTCTCCACGCTTACAAGGCCATGGAAAGCGGCGCAAACGCCGCTCTGAAGAAGAGCCAGAAGGTTGCTCGCATCGAGCAGGCTCACGAGGAGGCTACTCAGCTCGAGATGCCTACTCTGCAGATGAACCTCCCTATCATCGCTACTATCGTAACACTTGGTACACTTACTGGACTTCTCGGTACTGTGACCGGTATGATTCGTTCGTTCCAGGCTCTTGCTGCCGGTGGTGGTGGTGACTCCCTCGCTCTGTCTACAGGTATTTCTGAGGCCCTTATCAACACGGCCTTCGGTATCGCAACATCTTGGTGCGCCGTTATCGCTTACAACTTCTACACAAACAAGATTGATAAGCTGACATACGCACTCGACGAGGTAGGTTACACAATCGCACAGACATACGAAGCAAACCACACCGACGAAGCTTAATTCATCTTGGCCTTTTAACTTTAAAATCTTTAGTGTATGGCTAAGATAAAAATTAAGAAAGCGGACGTCTGGATCGACATGACCCCAATGTCGGACGTGATGGTGCTTTTGCTGACCTTCTTCATGCTGACGTCTACATTCGTCAAGCAGGAGCCAGTGAAAGTGAACACGCCGGGCAGTGTGTCGGAAATCAAGGTTCCAGAGACAAACGTCCTGAATATCCTCGTCGGAAATGACGGAAAGATCTTCATGAGCATGGATAAGACCACTGACACTCAGACGGCTCTGTCCAGCATTACCGACCAGTTCGGTATCTCGCTCACTGCAGCGCAGCAGAAGGCTTTCCTTGACGATCCTATGTGGGGTGTTCCAATGCAGAAGCTTCAGGCTTACCTGAGCCTCGACAAGAACACCCGTCCCGCGGAGCTCAAAAACTTCGGTATCCCAACCGACTCTGTACAGGGTAAGACTGGCGATGCTGCTATGAGCGAGTTCCAACTCTGGGTGAAAGCTGCTCATGAGGCAAATCCTGACGCCAAGATAGCTATCAAGGCTGATGAGAAGACTCCTTACAAGACTGTGAAGAAGATCATGAGCGAGCTTCAGGATATGAATGAGAACCGTTACTATCTGATTACTCAATACAAGAAAGCGGAGGATTAAAGATGTCAGCAGGAAAATCGAAACAGAAGAAGATGAATGTCCGCGTGGACTTCACGCCTATGGTGGACATGATGATGCTTCTTATCACGTTCTTCATGCTCTGTACGTCTCTCGCTAAGCCGCAGACGATGGAATTGAGTATGCCGAGTAATGATAAGAACCTTACGGATCAGGACAAGACAGTGACAAAGGAATCGTATACCATTACGATCTACTGCGCTGCCGATAACCAGATCTACTATGTGGCTGGACTCGTGAAGCCTGAGGATCCTAAGTGTCTGAAGAAAACCACTTGGGGAGCTAAAGGTATTCGCGATGTCATTATCAACCACACTACCGAGGACGGAACCACGCCAACAATCGACGTGATGAAGGCTAAGGTGGAGCTTGACAAGAAGCACGACAATCCAGATCCTAAGAAAAAGATGTCGGATTCAATCTACAACGTTGAGCTCTCTAAGATTAAGGCAGGTGACATCAATGGTAAGCACATCGGTACACTTACCATCATCATCAAGGCAACAGACAACGCTACTTACAAGAACCTTGTCGACGCTTTGGATGAGATGAATATCTGCTCAATCGGTAAGTACGTGATTGATAAGATTAATGATAACGACTTGAAGCTTCTCAAGGAAAACAACGTCAAGTTATAAGGTAACATAGCTAAACGAAAGGTTAAAAAAATGGCACAAATTGATTTAACAAGAAATGGCTGGTGTGACCTTATCTTTGAAGGAAGGAACAAGGAGTATGGAGCCTACAAGCTTCGTACCCAGACAGGTAAGAGAAACTTTAAAGCCATCATTACGATTGCAATCCTCGCCGCTCTCTGTATCATTCTGTTCTACATCAAGGCTGGATATGACGCATATCAGGCCGCGCATGCCAAGAACGAGAATGTGACTGAGATTTCCGCTCTCAACCAGCCTAAGAAGAAAGAGGCTAAGGTGGAGCGTAAGGTGCAAGTCGAGGAAAAGAAGGAAGTTGTCAAGGAAGTCAAGTCTTCTATCAAGTTCACGGCTCCTGTCATCAAGAAGGACGCTGACGTGAAGCCTGAGGAGGAGATGAAGACCCAAGACCAAATCATGCAGACCAACACTGCCATCGGTGCTCTCGATGTAAAGGGTAACTCTGATCAAGGTGAAATCTTGAAAGTTACACAGCGTGTCGAAACTGAGCCTGTAAAGGCTGAGCCAAAGCCCGAGGTTGAGAATAAGGTGTTTGACGTCGTTGAACAGATGCCTTCATTTCCCGGCGGTCCATCTGCTTTGATGCAGTATCTTTCTTCGAACATTAAGTATCCTGTCGTAGCACAGGAGAACGGTGTACAAGGACGTGTTGTCGTCTCGTTCGTCGTAGAGCGTGACGGTAGTATCACTGACGTGCAGGTAGCTCGTTCGGTTGACCCATCACTTGACCGTGAGGCACAGCGTGTGGTAAGAAACATGCCTAGGTGGATTCCCGGTAAGCAGAACGGTCAGGCCGTGCGTGTGAAGTACAACGTGCCAGTGGCATTCAGATTGCAGTAAACTTTATTTGAACATGAGACTTATATCTTACATTTGTGTAGGATTAACAATTACCTCTTTCCTTTTCTCTTCTTGCGGCAACAGCAGCAAGAAGGGAATGGACGGGAGAACAGACACTTACTCGTCAGGGACAATCTCTTTCGTCTCTGACGAGAGTTTTAGTCCTATTATTGAGGAGGAAAGAGAAGTTTTTCAACATGATTATCCCAGCGCTAAGGTAACACCTATTTATACCAACGAGTCTGATGGTATAAACATGCTTCTTCATGGAAAGGCATGGTTGGTTTTCACGGCGAGGGACTATAAGCCAGCGGAGAGAAACAGTTTGAAGGCGCAACAGTATCTTCCTACTTCTTTCAGTATAGCTTATGACGCTTTGGCCTTTATTGTGAACAAGAACAACGTTGACACGTTGCTCTCCGTCAAGGATGTGCAAGACATCATGAACGGCAAGGTGACAAAATGGAGTCAGCTTGACAAGCGAAACAACAAGGGCACTATCACGGTAGTTTTCGACAATCCTAAGTCGAGCACCGTTCATTTCATTGAAGATTCCGTCCTCGGTGGCAAGCCCATCATCAACAAGAATGTTGCCGCTGTGAAAAAGACCGCCGAGGTGATTAAATATGTGGAACAGAACCCGGATGCCATCGGCATAATTGGTAACAACTGGCTCAACGACAAGCGCGACACCACCAATCTAACCTTTAAGAGGAACATTCGCGTCATGAGCTTGAGCAAGATTCATCCCGCCACCCCCCAGAGCAGTCGCAAGCCATACCAGTATTACATATACAATGGCGAATATCCTTTCATCCGCACAATCTACGCCCTTCTCAACGATCCTCGCCAAGGACTTCCTTGGGGATTTGCCCATTTCATACAGGGTCCTAAAGGTCAGCGCATAGTGATGAAGACGGGATTGCTGCCCGTTTTGGGTAATATAAACGTCAGGGATGTTAACGCTGTTCAATAAATGATAAAGTAAATACGTTTTCGTAACAATTCCCGCGTTTTTACGTTTATACAGTAAGTAAAATAATAAAATCAGTAATACTATGAAAACATATCAAATTCTCTTGGCTGGAGCTTTGATGTTTGGTTCTGTTTCCACTTCCATGGCTCAGACAGACACCAAGGCAATTGTCGAACAGACAACCCAGCTGATTAAGGCTAAAGGCGCTGACTTTGAAAAGCAAGTGAAGGATCTCTACAAGGCAAACAAGAAGAATCCTGAGGCTCTTTTGGCTATTGGTCGAACATTCTATAATAATAAGGATTATGCCAAGGCAAACCAGTTCGCTGATTACGCCTTGCAAAAGAACTCAAAATATGCCGACGCATTCCTTTTGAAGGGCGACATTTGCGTATCCAACGACGATGCCGGTGGCGCTTCGCAGAACTATCAGCAGGCCATCTATTTCGCTCCCAAGAACCCAGAGGGTTACTATAAGTATGCCATGATTCTCCGTGGCAGAAATCCCGAGGACGCCGTTGCTACACTTGAGGATTTGCGCAAGCAGGTGCCCGACTATCCTGTCGATGCCCTTGCCGCTCGCATTTATTACCACACGAAGAATCCAAACCTCAATAGGGCTGCTGAATACTATGGCAAGGTTGCCGACGTTACCAAGATGGACGATGAGGACATCAAGGACTACGCCACTATCGAATGGATGCTCGGAAATAAGGACAAGAGCATTGAGGTGGCTAAGGCTGGCTTAACAAAGGACGCCAAGTGGAGCACTCTGAACCGCCTCGTGTTCTGGAACTCAACTGATAAGAACTATACCGACCAGGCGCTTGATTACGCTGATCGCTTGTTCAACAAGAGCGACAGCGCGAAGATTACCGCCGACGACTATGCTTATTATGGCACGGCCCTGAAGCAGGCTAAGCGTTTGGACGAAGCCGTTGACGCTTACAACAAGTCGCTCGCGGCACTTGACGCTGACGCCAACGCCATCGTTTCCAAGCCAATCCTTTTCAAGAGCCTCTCTGACGTGTACAACGAGAAGGGCGACTTTGACAAGGCACTCGAGTTCGTGGAGAAGTCTATAGACGCCAAGGAGAATCCTTCATTCTCCGACTACAATGGCCTTGGAAGTCAGTATCTTGAGATTGCCACAAAGCGTCAGCAGGCTGGTGACGCTGCCGGTGCAAAGGCAGCTTACAAGAAGGCTGACGACACTTACGCCAAGATAGGCGAGAAGTATCCCGATCAGGCAAACTATATCAACTACGTGCGTGGCAGCATCAACTCAGCCGTCGACCCTGACAGCAAGCTCGGTCTCGCCAAGCCTTTCTATGAGGCCCTTGTCGCTTCTTTGGAGCAGAAGGCTGATCGCACAGACAACCAAACGGCAATGTTGAAGACCGCTTTGCAGTATATGATAGTTTACGAGTTCAACGTGAAGAAGAACAAGGCCGCCGCAAAGGAGTGGGCTGGCAAGATGCTTGGCGTTGACCCAACCAACGAGATTGCAAAGCAGGTACAGGCAATGTAATCAAACAGTTTGATTGCACGCAATCAATAAAATAATTAGCCCAGTAAGTTTAATGAAACGTTCATTAGCTTACTGGGCTATTCTTTTTTATGTTTCTGTATCTAAGCGCGTTGCCGTTTTTTTTAATTCACGCGCATCATCATTTGCCAGAAATATTTTTCTTGATTATTCAGAACAGGCTTACCTTCGTTCCTGCCATTATCCACAAGCCAGGTTGTTTCACCGTGCCCAGGTCGTAATATCCGTGGCAGGTCATGTTGTCCGCCTTCACGAAAACCGTGCAATGTCGCATTTCATATTGCACCTTTCCGTCGAGTTTCGCGTATGGATGGTAGCCGTTCATGCGTTGTTGCCAACGTAGTGACCACGATGCCGACAGATGTTTCACTATAGGGTGGGAGATTGTGGCCACGAACTTATGTCTGAGATATTCCAAGGCGTAGAGCGACTTGTATATCTCCTTGTCGGTCTTGTGAGTCTGGTTGATGTAGGCATAGCCCACGGTCATCAGCCAAGGCTCCTTTCCCTCAACCGCCAAGTCCGGGCACAACAGCCGTGACAGGTTGCATTTCGCCTCGATGTTCAGGCCCAAGTTGTCGAGCTTGCCAATGTTCATGGCTTGATACCTTTTCGCCTCCGCGGTTTCATACACCCAGTCAATCATGTCGTGTCCTTGACTGTAGAACACGCTTGCCAAGGCCTCAAAGCCAACCGCGCGATAGCGCACGCCACCCTTGAACGTGTTGTTGCGTTCCGGCCTCAGCGCGATGTCGCCTTTCTGAGCGGAGCTGTTGGTATATAAGTCGGTGAAAGTGGGCAAGCGCATGGCCTTGTTCCAACTGGCGTAGACCTTCCAATGGTCGTCGGGCCTGAAGCTTATGTCCACGCCCGGATACAGGCGAAACTTGTCGTCGAGACCCGTGTTGCGGTTTGCCATCAATCCAGCCGACACGGTGAGTCCGCCTAATATGACGTCGTGTTCAAGAAAGAGGCTCGTGTTGGTGCGGTTCCCCATGTGGTCATACGACCTCGACGCATTGCCTATGGCTTTCCATTCAGCCTCGTCCAGAAGCTCACCGTATGCTGTAGACAGGATATGCTCCTTGCGTATATCGGCGCCTATCGCCGTCTTGCCAGCCGCCCAACTTGCCACCGCGCTCAGCGAGCCACCATACACGTCCATGCGATGATAGTTCTCACCGTTCGAGGCACCTGTCGCGCCTTTTGTCAGTTGGTAGTGGTCAATGTCGCGATGCGCGTAAATGGCCGGTTCTATGTCCAGCGACCTCACGAGTCCGCCACCGTTGGCCAATGGGTGCAGGGCCACGCTGACGGAGCCCATGTATCTGCGCGTCCACTCATACTGGTTGGGGAATCGGGCCGAATAGAACGTGTTGGCCCCATAATCCTTTGACGAGATTCCCGCCTGCCAGTTGACATCGGCAATCGCGGACGACAACTGTCCCTGGTAGAACCCATGACGGTTACGGAAGCCAGAGTTGACCGTTCCGCCATCGCTCTGGTTGTATCCAGCAGAAAGAGAGGAGAAAAGTTGAGAACTTGCCTGCGCTCCGCTTCCAGGTCTCAGCAAGCGGGCAGCCACCCTGGCGTCACCTCCGAAAGAGCCGAACGACCCGCCTTCAAGGGTCGCCTTGCCTTCCCATCCCCTCGTGCCTTGTGATGAAGGCCGCGGCGTGGTCACGATGTTTATTGCCCCGGAAAAAGCCGCGGAGCCGAATACGCGTGCCGCGGCGCCTTCCAGCACTTCGATGCGGTCGATGTCGTCGAGCGACACGGGGAAGTCGGCGGCGTTGTGCCCCGTCTGTGGCGATCCCAACGGCATGCCATTCAGCAGGATGGTGATTTGGTCGAACGTGCCGCCATTGATGGAGATGTCCGTCTGTACACCAAAGCCACCGCGCTGACGGACATCCACGCCCGTGGCTAATTTCAATACGTCGTTGATGGTCTGGGCTTCCGCGCGATGAATGTCGTCGCGCGAGATGACCTCAACGATTTTCGCCGACTGCCTTGCGGTCAGCGGAGCTCGCGATCCTGTCACTTGCACTTCGTCGAGCCGTTGCTCCCCGAAAGAGAGCGTGTCCGCACCCTCGTTGGCCGGCCTTGTGGCAATGCCACAAGCCCTTGCGTGGGTGAGAGTAGGCACGGCAAGAACGCCGATTACGACAACCTTGCCCAATGCGGCAAAGAGGCTGTAACCCTTACGGTTGAAGTGCTTGAAAACGATCGCGTCGCGTTTGTTGAACGTTGTTGTTTTCATAAGCGGCTGCAAAGGTAAGGGTTTTCCTTAAAATGGGCAAGTAAGCCTGTGATAATATTATCAAGCAAAGCTCCCAATGCCTTTGGGCGGAAAGCTTTGTTACCGTCCTCTCCCACTATGACTTTATCGCGCTTGCCGCGCCATCTTCATCCATTTCACGTAACCCATCACGGCTATCACCACGTATAGGCCATAGAGCGAAGCCTTGAAGGGAATGCCCTTGATGATATAAAGGTAGCAGCTCACGGCATCCACCACAATCCAGAAGAGCCATTGTTCGGTGTATTTCCGGGCGAGAGCCCACAATCCCACGAAGCTCAGCGCGTTGGTGAATCCGTCGAGCACTGGCACGCTGCTGTTGGTATAGCGGCTCAGCACGAACCATGTGGCTACCCAAGCTGCGACAAAAAACAAGGTCATGGGTGGGTAGAGCCGCTTAGGCATAAAGGTGATGGGCATCTCCTCGCCCTCCTTCTGCTTATGCTTCTTGCCAAATTTCCATACCGCCCAGCCATACACGGCCGCGAGGGTGTAGTAGACCGCCATGCCCGCGTCGCCGTAGAGCCCGTGGCTGTAATAGAGGAACACGTCCATCGCCGGCATCACTATGCCCACGAGCCACAGCAATATGCTTGCACGGTATTCGAGAACTATGTAGATTATGCCTAATATGGTCGTGGTTATGTCCAGCCAATGGTCTATTAAATATTGTGTCATTTCGCGTCGTAAGTTTGGTATATTATGTATAACCCGTCAGCGTCTATCTCAAACGATGACCCCACGGCTTCGTTTAGCGTTCCTTGCCATGCCGTGGCATAGGGGTAGGCGTCCCATTTCAGCCCACGCGAGCTGAGCTTGTGGCAGCCGATGTTGAATATGCTTACCTGTTGGCGAGGGAACGCCTCAAACACGTGGTTGCCCTCATGGGCCGAGAACCATCCGTAGTCGGTAGCCATTATCGGTTCCACGCCCATCTCGTGGCGGTAGGTCGCCAAGAGCGAGATGTTGGCAATGGTGTGGTCTTCCCTTAGCCCCGTGGCACCAACGTAGACGATGCTTTTAAACCCTTTGGACACCATGAAGCGCGTGGCCTTGGTCAGGTCGTTGTCTTCCTGCTCGTCCACTTGGTGGAATATGTCGGCAAGCTCCTTTTGCGTCGATAGAGGCAGCGAGTCGCCGTCGCCCACTATGGCATCGGGCCTCAAGCCGTGTCTGAGGGCAGTCAGTCCGGCGCGGTCGCAACAGCATAGATACCCATGGCCATTCAAGATTCCCAATGGGATCTCGTGGGTCGGGTATGAGCCGTTGGCAAGGATGACCGCAGGGCTGTCGGGCCAAAATGGTTTATGGTTTATCATATCCTTCATGAATGTTGTTGGCTAAGAGGTTGACGTATTTCTCGTGAACCTGACGATAGATTATGTGAACGAAATAATCCTCCGCGCCGTGGATAGTGATAACTTTCTCGGAAACATCCTTTATGCCATATTTTTTTATGTATCTTTTGAAAAGGAGTTTAAACAGTCGATTTCTATAATCCTGACAAGTTATTCTTTTGGTAGTATGTGGAATCGGCCCCAAGAAATCGCAATAATAGCAGAAAATCATGTTGTCTTTCTTCAAGAATACTTGAGCAATAAACTCCGTGATTCTCATAAGTTCACGTACAGACGTAATATTGTTCCCACTTACCCTTGATAAATCAATGTTTACGATTTCTATGCCTGAAATCTGCTTGTAAACATCATAGGGAAAATAGCTGTCGTCATACGACGACAGCCTGATTGAATATGAATTGCCAGATGGAGAAGTAAAATCAAACTTGAATTCAACCATTATAATAGAATGGCATTTTTGGGATCGAATTCTTTCTTCATCTGCTCTAATCTCTCATGCTTCTTGACCCCAACTTTATATAAAAGTTCTTCGAGTTTCTTTGAAGGGTGATTGATAACAATGTTCTCTGTCATAGTCGATTCCTTTCTTTTCATGCAAAATTAGGTAATAATTCCCAGTCACCAAAATGTTTGCCGAGGTTTTTGAAGGGTGCGTTTGTAAGGTGACGGCTTTAAGATGACAACTGACTGCCACAGGGGTTGCCCCTGCGACAGTCAGTTGTTGTTATTGGTATTGCCGTCTTGTGACAGGCGGCGTGTATTTCCCAATTAGAAGTTCAAGCTCAGGTGCGCCATCCAGTTGAATGGAGCCGAGGGTGCGAAGCCAGCCTCGTAGAGGTCGTCTGAGCAGTAAGCCTCCACGCCATTGGCCGTCTTGCGGAAGCTTGGCGCCGCCCAGCCGTTGTTGTCAAACTTGCTGTCGAAGATGTTGTAGAGCGTCACGCCGACGGTGACGTCTTTCAGGCCCAGTTTCGGGAGCTTGAAGTTGTAGGCAAGGTTGAGGTTGGTGGTGAAATGCGCCTTCAGCGTCATGTCCACAGCCTGGTCAAACTTGTCGTCGGCCGTGTAGTTGTTGTAAGCCTTGAAGTCGGTGTTGGTCAGGTATTGCCTGCCTATGTACTGGCTCTGCACGCTTGCCATGAATCCCTTGTAGTTGAACGTGAACACGTTGTTGAAAACCACGTCGGGCGAGAAGGCGGTGTGCGTGTCGCCAAGGTTATAGCTTGAGTCGTCGTCGAGGGTCACGGTCCAGTCCTTGCAGATGTTGCGCGAGAGCGTGGCGTTGAGATCCCAGCGGAACCAGCTGACGGGTTTCCACGCGCCTTCCAGTTCCACGCCCTCACGATAAGAGCGGCCGCTGTTCTCGTTGCTGGCCTTCATCTCTCCTATGTCGTTGAGCTCGCCCGTGAGCACATACTGGTGGTTGTAGTACATGTAATAGAAGTTGGCTCCTGCCGTGAACTTCGGGCTCTCGTAGCGGTAGCCGAACTCCACGTCCTGCAGCTTCTCTGCCTTGAGGTGTTGCACCTCGTTGTCCTGGTAGTCGTTGCGCGTCGGCTCCTTGTGGCTTATGGCGTAGCTCGCGTAGAGGCGGTTGTGCTTGTCAATCTGGTAGTTGATTCCGAACTTCGGGTTGAAGAAGTCGAAGTCGTCGTGTGCCCAATAGCCCTTCGTGCGATCCTCGTCGATGTAATAGTCGCGTGGGTCCTGCATGCGGTAGCCCACGTGGCGGTATTGCAGGTCTATGTACGCGTTCAGGCCCGGGAGGAACGTCCACGACTCCTTGGCGTAGACGTTGAAGTCAGACTTCCACGCCCTGTTGCGGTAATACTCATATCCGGGATAGAAGCCGTTGGCCTTGTCCTTCGTCCACAGCACCTCGCCCCAGTGGTCGCCGACGTATTTGTTCCATCCGCCGCCGAGCGTAGCCTTGTAGTTGGCCTTGTTGTCGTAGTTGATGCTGGCCACGATGCCGTAGAGGTCGTTCTCCATTATCTTCTTTCGCGTCAGGTCGCTTTTCAGCTTCGTGCCGGAGAGTCCGTATTCGCGGTAGTCCTTGTTGGCCTTGTACTCGTTGTAATATCCGTAGCCGTAGGTATAGTGCAGCGTGACGTTCGACGACCAGTTTTGTCCGTAGAGCTGGCTCCAGATGGCCTGGTAGTTCATCTGGTGATAGTTGTCGGTCTGGTCCCGGTAGTAGTGCACGTCGCCCTTGTCGTCGTAGTATTCGCCACACGAGTTGTAGCGTCGTCCGTATAGGCTCTGCTCATATTTCGACGCGTAGTTCCACGCGTGGTAGGTCTGCTCCGTTCCGTTCCATGTCACCAGTTTCACCATGGTGTTGTCAGAGAAGTAGCCGCCTTGCAGCAAGTAGGAGTTGAGCTTTGTCGACGCGCGGTCGAGGTAACCCTTGCTGCCTATGTTCGACAGTCGTCCCTGCAGTCCCCAGTGGTCGCTGAGCAGTCCCGTGCCGAAGCGCAGGGTCTCCTTGTGGCTGTAATAGCTGCCGCCGCTGAGGTCGAGGCCGACATACGGCTTCACGCCTATGTTCTCAGTCTGCATGTTGAGCGTGGCACCGAAGGCACCGGCTCCATTTGTCGACGTTCCGGCGCCGCGCTGCAGCTGCATGCTCTGCAATGATGAGGCGAAGTCGCTCATGTTGACAAAGAAGACCTGCGAGCTCTCGGCGTCGTTCATGGGCACGCCGTTGGCGGTGATGTTCACGCGCGACGGGTCAATGCCACGCACGCGAATCGTCGTGTATCCGATGCCGTTGCCCGCGTCGGAGGTGGTGGTCACCGATGGTGTCAGCGAGAGGATATATGGAATATCCAGACCGTAGTTGAGATTGTTGATTTGCGATTTCTTGAGTGTCGCGAATGCCATTGGAGTGGTCTTCGTGGCTCTTGTCGATGTCACCTGCACACCTTGCAGCGTGTACGTGCTGAGCGTGTCGATTTTTTCCGGACTGGCCGCAGTCGCTGCGATAGCCGAAAACGACAGGCTCATCATGAAAACAGATCTTTTCATTGATACCTTTTGTTTTAATAATAAAAATAACATAAGGGATTATCCTCTACCTACGCCGGCATTACCCGGATCAGGTTCATGGGTATGATCTCAGCCGCGGCAACAACCGCAGCACCCCTTAGAAAGCAACTTTTGCTTTCCGGCTGCAAAGGTATAAAAGAAAAACGAAACAGAAATAAAATATCGTGAAAATATCTGTCGGCCCGCAATCATCCCTAACCGCCCATGCAAAGCGGTTGAAAGACGGTATGGCGTAATCGGCGAAGCCGACATCTTCATAATCTTTCAAATCCATGTGAATAAAAAAACGCCCACACGAATCAGTATGGAACCGTTTTTTTTTAATTGATAAAGGTGAAATTATTTGGTGGTGTCAAGATAAAGTCGTAACTTTCCTCAATCTTATAACAGACCACACAACATGAAATATCCTATAGGCATACAGAGTTTCGACAGAATCGTAGAAGGTGGTTATGTTTATCTCGACAAGACTGATCTTGTCTATGACTTGGTACACGACGGAAACATTTATTTTCTGAGTCGTCCTCGGCGATTCGGCAAGTCGTTGCTCGTGTCTACCTTGAAGTGCTATTTCGAGGGCAGAAAGGAGCTGTTCAAGGGGTTGAAAATCGACAAGATGGAAAAGGAATGGAAGCGGTATCCCGTGTTCCTTCTCGATTTCAACGGCAACAACTTTACTAATCCGGGCGAGTTGGAGCTTCGCTTGGAAAATTTTGTGGCCACTCAGGAGCTGGCGTATGGCAAGAGCCCGTTGGCTGATACCTTGGGAAACCGTTTCGCCTATGTGCTGAAAAAAGCCCATGAGAAGACCGGGCTCCGTGCCGTCGTGCTGATAGACGAATACGACAAGCCGTTGCTGGACGTGCTCGATACTCGGCTGAAGACTGTCGTCGGCAGTGAGGAGCGACTGCTGGAGGATTGGCATCGTGAGATAATGAAAGGGTTTTACAGCGTCTTCAAGGCAGCCGACGATGACTTGCAATTCGTGTTGTTGACCGGTGTCACCAAGATCTCCCAAGTGAGCGTCTTCAGCGGGTTCAACCAGCCCGACGACATCAGCATGGACGAACGCTACGAGGCCCTTTGCGGCATCACCGAGGATGAGCTGTATTCCACCTTCGACGAGCAAATCAAGGCGATGGCCGTGAGATACAAGACGACGGAGGAGGGGATGAAGCAGAAGCTGAAGCGTAAGTTCGACGGCTACCACTTCAGCCCCAATATGCTCGACATCTACAATCCTTTCAGCTTGCTGAATGCCTTGAGCAAGAAGAGGTTGGATGATTTCTGGTTCCGCACCGGCACGCCGACATATCTGATTCGCCTGCTGATGCATTTCGATGAGAACATCAACGAACTCGTAAGCAAATACTATCCTATAAGCAGTTTTATCGACTACAAGGCCGACAAGGAGGCCCCTTTGCCAATGATTTACCAGAGCGGCTATCTCACCATCAAGGATTGGGAGATGAATACCAATTCTTATCTTTTGGATTTCCCGAACGATGAGGTGAAAAATGGTTTCTTGACCATGTTGGCGACAAGTTATCTGAAACCTTCCCAATCTACGGATGCTTGGGTCATTCAGGTCGTTAAAGTGCTGGAGCAAGGTGACTGCAAGCAGTTGGAGAACCTCCTGACTTCCTTCTTCGCCAGCATTCCTTATACCCAACGTCGCAAGGACAGTGAGCGAGAGAAGGAGCGTTACTTCCAATACACCTTCTATCTCGTGTTGCGGATGATTAGCTGCTTCACGGTTTTCGTCGAGAAGGAGCAGAGCGAGGGCAGGGTGGATTGCGTGGTGGAAACCACGAACTATGTATATGTCTTCGAGTTCAAGCGAGATGGCTCGGCCCTTGACGCCCTCGACCAAATAGAGAGGATGGGATATGCGAGGGAATATGCGGCTGACGGCAGAACAATTTTCCAGATAGGTTGCAACTTTTCGTCGAAGACCGGGACGATAGACGGATGGGACGTGAAGTGATTATCTCACCTTGAAAACATTTTGAAGACATCGCCCCAATCTTGAAGCTTATTCGGGATTGGGGCGAGGTTTCTCGTGTTTTTTGTGTAATTTTGCAAGCCTAATCCACTTTTTCATTCACAAGAACACAACAACTTATGTACAGGTACATAGAAGCAAACTACAAGCTTTTCGTAAACAACGGCGACGGTCTGCAACTGGTTGAGAAAACCACGCAGGGCAACCCGTTGAAGTTCTACACGGGCCTTGGCATGGCTCTCGACGCTTTCGAGGAAAACATCGCGAAGTATGGCGACGGCGAAAACTTCGAGTTCACCATCGGCAAGGACCATGCCTATGGCGACAGGCGCGACAACATGGTCTTCGACATTGCCAAGGATCATTTCATGAAAGACGGCGTGTTCGACTCCGCCAACGTGCACGAAGACGCCATCATACCGCTGCTCGACGAGAATGGCAACCGTTTCGTAGGTCGCGTGGTGAGCGTGGGCGATGAGAGCGTGAGGGTTGACCTCAACCATCCCTTGGCCGGCATGGACATCACGTTCAGCGGCAAGATTCTCGTGAACCGTGAGGCCACGGAGGAAGAAATAGAGAAGCTGAAGCAGGCTCACCACTCTCATCATTGCTGCGGTGGCCACTGCCACCACGACGGTGAGGGCGAGCACGAATGCCACTGCCACCACGACGGCGATAGTGAGCACGAATGCCACTGCCATCACGACGGTGAGGGCGAGCACGAATGCCACTGCCACCACGACGGTGAGGGCGAGCACGAATGCTGCTGCGGCCACGACTAACCAGCGCCTTGCAGGGGCCGGTCTTGTGCCGGCCAACAACCTGTGGCCCACTCCTTGCTCGTATGATACCATGGTTACCGCGTTGAGCGTGTCTTTTGATGTGGCCGACAAGCTCAGCGAAATTGTCAGCATGAGCAGAGTAGTAAGATTTTCCTCATATTGTCTTCGTTTTTTTTGATTAGAACATCATGTTGCCACTTTGGTCAAGAGTGTTGAGATTTGATTGTATAAAAAAAAGAGGGCTTTACTGAATGTAAAACCCTCTCTTTTGCATCTTGTTGTGACTCCGCTGGGATTCAAACCCGGAACCTTCTGATCCGTAGTCAGATGCTCTATTCAGTTGAGCTACGGAGCCATATTTCTTTAAGCGAGTGCAAAGGTAGCGCGAAAAATCGGAACTGCCAAACGATTCCGGCTTTTTTTTACGAAAATTCTGCTAAAATCTACTGAACAGCTTAAAATGAGCTATTTATGAATAGTT
>ERZ1034691.819-NODE-819-length-22123-cov-14.236678_pt1 | contig 22123 bp, 25 predicted proteins | sample MGYA00520638_ERZ1034691 | MGnify/ENA primary metagenome ERZ1034691 (study PRJEB33766, sample SAMN09781763) | gut metagenome | biome: gut microbiome | host: Homo sapiens | place: Madagascar | study: EMG produced TPA metagenomics assembly of the PRJNA485056 data...
GGGACGAGGACAACCGACTGATGGTACTCTCTGACAATGGCAAGACGAGTCGTTACACTTATAATGGTGCTGGTGAGCGCATCATGAAGAGTTACGGAACGATGGAGGGTGTGTATATCAATGGTGCACCACAAGGCGCTACTATGATTGCTGGTAAGACGCTCTTTACACATCTGTATGGAGGGCGAGGAGAAAAGAGATATGAACATTTAAACTTTTAGATAATGAAAAAAACATCTATTATTTTCTTAATATTTTTTACTTTACTATCATTATATGCTTCATCAAGATTCCAAAAGGAAATAAAGAGTTCTCCTGAACATAAATTCAAACTCTGGCTTAATGATACTGTTAAGCATATAAAAGGCAAATACACTATTAGTTATGATTCTACATTGTTAACTATAACTGATAGCTTTTCATACATAGTTAGAAAGGGGAAAACAATTTATAGTACCAATAAAAAGAATTCAGAAGCTATACAACAAATGCTTAAAGATGTTCATGAGCCTCCGTCTGTAAATTACAGAGTTATAGCAGTTAGACATGATGAGTTTACTCCATCAGAAATAGACTTCCTAAAATATGAGACTTATACAGAATTCCCTCTTATAAAAGTCTTAGAAAAAGATATAGTTAGAGATTATAATGAAAATAGAGCTAGTATCAAGAGTGCTTTTATAATAAATAAACAAATAAAAGATACAATATTAGTAGAATTTAGCTCTAATGGGAACAAGGTTGTAAAAAGAGTTTATAAAAGTAATCAAGCTAAGAATAGAAAAAAATAGCCTAAAGTTGAGGATATAAACATCTTATAGGCAAGTAATATTCCTTAATTCCGCAACACTATAGTTTATAATATTTTTTAAGCACCTGAGCAACAAAAAGTTGCTCAGGATTTTGTCATGTCAAAGAATTCACTTATATTAGTGTTGCAAAAAAACAAGAGAATTCGATTCATGTATGGTTGCATAGACTATCTTCGGCAGAAATCGCCCTTGCACATATTAGTTGCGGATTTGAGGATATTAGCTTGTCACATACATCCCCAATCAAATTTCTTGCCAAGGTTTAGGTCATTGACGAGCAATTTGTTTTCTGATAGCCTCAACGTCTCTCTCCACTTGCCGCAAGCCAGTATTCATAAAGTCATTATATGCCTCCTTCACACTAGACATATTTGCATTCTTAATTTTTTTTCCAAACAATTACATCACAAGACTATCGGGATTCATCAAGAAGTCAATCAATCCCATAGTGAGTATTCCATTTTCGTCTCGCCATGGCTTGATATCGTCTTTTACGATGATGATCTTCTTAAACGAATCGTTGATCTTCAGCAAGGAAGCCATTTCTTGCTGTCGCTTCTGTTCATCAGGCAGAGCCAAGGCCGACTGAATGTAATACCTCTGGCTACCCTCGTTTACCACGAAGTCAACCTCCAGTTGTTTACGTTGCCATTTCCCATTTGCGTCAACAAAGCGTTGCTCCATCATACCAACATCCACCTTACAACCCCGACGACGCAATTCATTATATATGATGTTCTCCATGATGTGGGTCTCTTCCTGTTGGCGCAATCCCAATATGGCATTTCTGATACCGAGGTCAGAGAAGTAAAACTTGGAGAGGTTGCCAATATATTTCTTGCCCTTGATGTCATACCTGATGGCTTTTTCTATGAGAAAGGCATCCTGCATATAGTCCAGGTATCGATCGATGGTGACAGAACTAATACCTATCTTCTTTACACTCTTAAAGGTGTTTGAGAGTTTGGCAGGATTTGTCGGCGCACCAATGCTTGACGCAATGATTCTCACTAGTTCTTCAAATTCAGCCTTGTTCTTGATTTTATGTCGCTCTAGAATATCTATTAGATACACGCTCTCAAAGAGATTGGTCAAGTAATCCAGTTTCTTCTGCTCTGTGTCGAGTACTAGCACATGTGGCAGACCACCATAGGTATAGTAGTCTTTCCATGCCACCATAGGCGCTTGTCCGGTACCTTCGCAGTATTCTGAGAGGGAGAGTGGATACAAGTGGATTTCATCTCCACGACCTCGAAATTCAGTGATGATGTCACTTGACAGAAACTTGGAGTTGCTACCCGTTACATAGACATCTGCATTGTCTATACGGAGCAAGCTATTGAGTACTTCTTCAAATCTAGGTACCAACTGCACCTCATCCAGCAAGATATAGTATAAGTCACTGTCTGCCATTTTAGCCTTGATATATCTATATAGCGTTAAAGGCTCACGCAATTCCGTATTTTCAATATCATCAAGTGCGATTTGTATGATATGGTCTTCGAGAACACCATTAGCTATCAGATATTGCTTGAATAGCGTAAAGAGAAGATACGACTTTCCGCACCGTCTGATACCAGTAACTATCTTTATCAAACCATTCTGCTTTCCGTCTATAAGCTGTTGCAAGTAGAAGTTTCTTTTAATCTGCATAATTCTTACTTTACGAAGTTTTTTTGGCAATATTGCCACTTTTCCTCTGCAAAGATACGCTTTTTTGGCGAAAAACGGCAATTCTATAGAGATTTTTTGGCAATATTGCCACTTTTTCTCTGTAGAAGGAGTTTTTCACCAGCAGATAACCATATGGGCTATTTTAGTACCTATGGGGCTAAATAACCAAACCTTGATGCCCTAAAACAGGGCATCAAGGTTATATACGAAAAAGTAGATACGGCATTTCACCGTACCTACCTTATCCTTTCTCAGCAAGCCTTCTTCTTGCGCTCGCAATATCTTTCACATTGGGCGCAGATGTCATAGCCTAGCATGGCACCAAGGATGAAATCCTCCTCAGGCGAAAGCTGGCACAATGGCTTGGTGACAATCATTCGGATAGCATCCAGGCACTCTCGCTTGCCAAAGAAGAGATTCAATCGGTCATTGCCCACTGGCTGAATGATGTAATCGATGTTCTGACGCTCCAATCTTGTTATGGCAAAAGACTCATATTTCTTGTTGAAGGTGAAGAGCACCATGCGGCGCACACCTTTCTTATATTCATATATGTGGTTCATCAGAACTTTCAAATCTATTGGCATTACTGATACTTCCTGCTGCATACTATCCAAACTATTATTTCATTATAACATTCTTATTATCATCGTTTTGTCCTATCGCATCATACATTGAAAGGGCAAAATACTTTACAGTGATGGCTTGATAGCCTCAAGCCAAGCGTCGATGCGCTCCTCGGTCTTGTCATCCTCATTGACCTCATCGAGAGCCAAGCCCACGAACTTGCCGTCTTCCACTGCCTCACTGTCATCATAGGTATAGCCATCGGTAGATACGCCATCAAGAACGGTAGCACCAGCCTCAACGGCAGCATCCTTCAATTCCTTCAGACCGCCACAGAAGGTATCTGGGTAAGACTCACTGTCGCCACAGCCAAAGAGAGCCACGGTCTTGCCAGCCAAGCCAGCACTCTTGAGGGTCTTCACGCCATCATACCAGTCGTCTTGCATCTCTCCTGCACCCCAGGTAGAAGTACCGAGAATCAAATTGTCATGACTTGAGATGGTATCATCGTTGATGCTTGTCACATCCACAGCTTCCACGCCCAACTTAGAGGCGATGGTTTCGGCAATACTCTGGCAAGAGCCAGTAGAAGAGCCATAAATTACGATTGTTGATTTCATTTTTTCGATATCTTTTAGTTACATTTATTCTTATTCTTCTGCACGTTCCTCATCTGTCACAATAGGGGCAGTTACAGTATTCAAAGCTTACATTGCTTTCTTATTTCGGTTGCAAAGATATAGACTTTCTCGGAATTTTGCAATACCTAAAAATGGGGGTTTCGGCAAAATACCTAGATATGGGGAGGAGGAGAAAGCGATGAGTGAAGAACGAAGAGTGAAGAGTGAAGAATTCAAATGCAAAAAGAGGTTGCCAAATATACCTTGGCAACCTCTTACTATAATTATATCAAACATTTTCCCCAAAAGACAATTGAATTCTTCACTCTTCGTTCTTCACTCTTCACTTAAATCGCATACAAGAATGTGCGGATGAACCAGTAGCAAACGATACCTGCGAGATAGCCCACGAAGGCAATCCAAGAGATGTGCTTCATGTACCAACCGAAGGTGATTCGTTCCAATCCCATCACAACCACACCTGCGGCACTACCGATGATGAGCATCGAACCACCGACACCGGCACAATAAGCCAACAACTGCCAGAAGATACCATCCACAGCCATGTCGCCCATAGGAGCCACAGGATACATACCCATGCAACCTGCTACCAATGGCACATTATCCACGATGCTGGAAAGCACACCGATGATACCCGTCACGAGATAGTGATTACCATTGAATACCTCGTTCAAGCCCTGTCCGAGAGCTGTCAACACGCCCACCTCAGCCAAGCAAGATACTGCCATCAAGATACCGAGGAAGAAGAGAATCGTACTCATATCCACACGAGAGAGCAACTTGGTTACTCGCTTCTGAGTGCCCTCCATATCCTGTCCACGATGCAAGCCACGATAGAACACCTCAGTGGCAGTCCACAACACGCCGAGCACCAAGAGGATGCCAACAAATGGAGGCAAGTGGGTGATGCTCTTGAAGATAGGAACGAAAATCAAACCGCCCACACCCAGCCAGAACACAGCCTTGCGCTGACCTTCGGTGAAGTCGCTCACTGCTGCCTCCTTGGATGCTGAAACCTCAGGCATCACCAGCTCTCCCTTGAGCATGGTCTGAAGAATGAGCGCAGGAATCACCATGGAGACGATAGATGGGATGAGGATTTCGGCGATAACGCCAGCAGCAGTAATCAATCCCTTGTTCCAAAGCATGATGGTGGTTACGTCACCAATTGGCGAGAAGGCACCACCAGAGTTGGCAGCGATGATGACGAGCGAGGCATAGACCATGCGATCCTTGTGATCGGTGACGAGTTTGCGCAAAATCATAATCATCACGATACTCGTGGTCAAGTTGTCGAGGATGGCTGAGAGAATGAACGTCAGGAAGGCAATACGCCAAAGGAGCGCCTTCTTCGACTTGGTCTTCATCACCTTGCGAACCCAGTTGAAACCACCATTCTGATCCACGATTTCCACGATGGTCATTGCTCCCATCAAGAAGAAGAGCGTGGTGGCGGTATCACCGAGATGTTCCTGGATGATGGAAGTCACCTTCTCTATCATACCTTCCGCACCACCGGTATAATCAGGGTGCATGAGTTGGAGATACTGCATTGGATCCACCATGTAGAGGGTCCAACAGCCCACGAGCATCAACAAGGCGATAGCTGCCTTGTTTACCTTGGTCAAGCTTTCGGTAGCTATGAGTGCATAGCCGAGCACGAAAACGACGATAATCGAAATTGTTAGTGTAGCCATTACTTATTATGATTAGATATTTCTTCTATTATATATTCAGGTATCGCCAGCCGATGGAATTGGCATCGCTTGCAAATTGGGGGCAAAGATACAAAAAGAAAAGGAATATCCACCTCATTTCCTCATTATATTTCCATGAAATCGTTTACTTAATTACGGTTTTCTTCCAAAACCCGTTCTATTTTGCGTATCCAGTGCTCATCGATCTCCACTTTCTCTGTATAAGACTTGAAGTTCATCACTACGTCTTCCACTTCTTCTATGATACTAGAAGCATTTCTGATATCCTGTCTTTGTGTAAAAAGCATCAAATCCTGCTTCGTTATATTCTTTCGCTTGCCAAGTATACCATATTCTGTAATCATGATGCAAATATAGTAATTTCTATATTTATCTCATAACATCAGGTTAAATGTTTAAACTTTTTTTGTTGTTGCTACAGGCAAAGCATGCCGTAACAACTTTGTCTTTACTTCGTCAAAGTCTTTCAACCTCATTGCAACCACGGTGTAATAATGCTGCCGTACCTTTGCAACCGTAATCAAACGATATAGGTTATGAATGCTAAAAGGGGAATTATTGTATTAGGATTGCTCTCGGCGGCTAGCATGCCAACGTGGGCGCAACAGATTAAGGGTGTGGTTATCGACCAGAAATCGAAAGAGACACTCATCGGTGCAGTCGTCACTGTGGATGGAACCAACGTGAAGGCTATCACCAACATCGACGGAAACTTCCAGATCGATGGATTGAATAAAGAAAAGACATATACACTACATATTAATTATATAGGATATAAGACTCAAAAAATTGACGGGGTTCAGGCGAAGGATGCAGACCAGGTGATTGCGCTGCAACCGGATGAACAGCAACTGAAGGAGGTGACCGTTACCGCTGTGGAAAGGAGAAATACGGATGCGGCAATGATTCAGGTAGCCAAGAACAGTCCCGTCATCGTGAGCAATGTCTCGGCACAAGAAATAAGCAGAACGCAAGACAGCAACGCAGGAGAGGTGATACGCCGTGTGCCAGGTGTGAGCCTCATCGACGATAAGTTCGTGATGGTGCGTGGACTGTCACAGCGTTACAACAACGTTTGGGTAAATGGTGGTGCCGTACCTAGTTCGGAGGCTGACTCCAGAGCTTTTTCGTTCGACATCATCCCTAGTTCGCAGATTGATAACCTGACTATCGTGAAATCTCCATCGGCTGAATATCCTGCCGACTACTCCGGTGGATTTATCATCGTAGGCACCAAGGAGATTCCTGCTGAAAACAATTTTACCTTAACCCTGGGTGGCAACTGGAACACATCAACCGCCTTCAAGGACTTCTCCTACTCCAAAGGCTCTGCCACCGACTTCCTCGGATTCGACAACGGAATGAGAAGCCTGCATGGCGGCATCGAGGCACCTCTCAATCCTCAGCTCAACCCAAATGGCAAGCAGGTGGCTGACTATGCCACATCGCTCCTGGGCAACCATCTCAACAACGACTGGATGGTGAAATCGAAGAAGCCACTGGGCGACCTGAAGCTATCGGCTAGCCTCAACCACCGTTGGATGCTCGGTGGAAGAACACTCGGTCTGCTCGCCGCCCTTAACTACACCAACGAGTATCGCACCTACAGCGATATGGAGAACAACCTCTATGGAATCTACGACGCAGTGAACGACAAGCCCAACTACCTGCGCCATTCCACAGACCAGCAATACAACAATAATGTTAGGCTCGGAGCCATGCTCAACCTCACCTTCCTCTCGAAGGACGGCAACCACAAGTATCAGCTGAAGAACATCTTCAACCAGCTTGCCACCTCCCGCTACACTTGGCGTGAGGGCGTGAGTGCCCAGTCGAATGAGGAGCACAGTGCAGAGTATTACTATCGCAGCCGAACCACTTATAACGGTCAGCTTACCGGCAAGCACACCTTCACCAGCGACGCCCTTGACTGGAGCATCGGGTATGCGTATGCCAACCGTCTATTGCCTGACCGTCGAAGATACCTCATAGACGATGCTCTCCAGTCGGGCGTTCTCGCCCTGAGCACCGGCAACGACATAAGCCGTGAGTGGACTCGTCTCGACGAGCACATCCTCTCACTCGGCATCAACGACAAGCACCATTTCCGTTTCGGCAGCTTCGAGCCAGACCTGCAAGTGGGTGCATACAGTGAGTACAGAAATCGCAACTACAAGACTCGCAACTTCATCTACAACTGGAATGTTTCGGATAACAACATGCCATCTGACTTCCGCCACAGCGACATCCCTACCCTCATCTCAGACGAGGCGAACATGGGCTACGACAAGCTGTATCTCTTGGAAGAGAAGCAGATGCGCAACAACTACCGCGGACGCAACACATTGGGCGCTGGATACCTGGCGATGTCTCTCCCCTTTGGCAAGCTCGGCATCCACGCCGGCGTCCGCTACGAACACAACGACATGGAACTCATCTCCAACACTCGTGACTACGAGAAGAGCGAGCAGAGTACACATTATCGCACCAACGATATTTTTCCATCTCTCAATTCAACATATAAAATCAACGACCAACATCAGGTGCGCCTGTCGTATGGTCGCAGCATTAACCGACCTGAATTCCGTGAAGTATCGTCGTCAGTGTACTATGACTTCGACCTTGCCAGCAATGTGCAAGGAAACACAGAGCTGAAGAACTGTTATGTAGATAACATCGACTTGCGTTATGAGTTCTACCCATCCAAAGGGGAACTCATCTCGCTGGCAGCTTTCTACAAGCACTTTGACTCACCTATCGAGTGGACCTATACCGTGGCTGGTGGTACCGACCTCATCTACTCTTACAAGAATGCCAAGAGTGCCAACAACTATGGCTTGGAGTTGGACATCCGCAAGAGTTTGGACTTCATCGGATTGAAAAACTTCTCCTGGTCATTCAATGGTGCACTGATCAAGAGCAAAGTGCAGTTTGAGGCTGGAGCCAAGGAGGAGAATCGTCCGATGCAAGGACAGTCTCCTTACCTCGTCAACACCGGTATTTTCTATAAGAACGAACGCCAGCAACTCGACATCGCATTGCTCTACAATCGCATCGGAAAGCGCATCATCGGTGTAGGTCGAAGCGAGGGAACTACAGGCGATGACTCCAATGCTCGTGTGCCTCACAGCTATGAGATGCCTCGCAACAGCATCGACCTGAGCTTTGGCAAGAAATTCGGCAAGCATTGGGATTTGAAGCTCAACATCCGAGACCTCTTAGCTGAGAAAATCTACTACAAGCAATTCGCTGACGTAACTTACAAGGACGGAAGCAAGAAACAAGTAGAGGAAATCTCCAGATGCTACAAGCCTGGCAGAAATATCGGACTATCAGCCAGCTACAAGTTCTAAAGAGTGAAGTATTCAATAGTAAAAAATAGATGTTTAATATAACAAGATGAAAATCATGAACAAGATGACAATGACAGGATGCCTCGGCATCCTCTTCGCAGCAGCCTTGATGAGCAGCTGCAGCAGTAGTAACGATGATCCCACACCAGCTCCTAATCCAGGAACTGACGTAGTTTACAAGTGGACCACCGATGGCGGTTTGAAGGCATGCGACCACATCCTCTTCAGCACCGACGGTAAGGAAGATGCCAATGGAACAGAAATCGGAAATGGCGACGCTGAATTTGTATTCACAGGAAAACAAACTTTGAAGAAAGGCACCTATCTCTTGAAAGGATGGGTCTATATAGCTAAAGGCGCAGAGCTCACCATCGAGCCTGGTACCATCATCAAGGGCGACAAGCAGACCAAGGCTGCCCTCATCGCAGAGCGTGGCGGCAAACTCATCGCCAAGGGTACGGCTTCAGAACCTATCGTCTTCACTTCCGAGGAAGCTGCTGGTTCTCGTAAGCCAGGCGATTGGGGCGGTGTGATTCTCTGCGGTAATGCTCGCAACAACCAGACAGACATGCAGATAGAGGGTGGTCCTCGCACTCACCATGGTGGCAACGATGATGCCGACAACTCTGGAGTATTGAGCTATGTTCGTATCGAGTTCGCAGGTTATCCTTTCCAGAAGGACAAGGAAATCAATGGTTTGACCTTCGGTTCTGTAGGTTCTGGCACACAGATCGACCACGTACAGGTATCTTACTCCAATGACGATAGCTTCGAGTGGTTTGGCGGTACAGTCAACTGCAAGTATCTCGTAGCTTACAAGGGTTGGGATGACGACTTCGATACCGACAATGGATTCTCTGGCAAGGTACAGTATGGCTTGGCACTCCGCGACAGCAAGATAGCCGATACCTCTCAGAGCAATGGTTTCGAGAGTGACAACTGTGCCGATGGCGCAGATGTACAGCCATATACCACAGCTACCTTCTCCAACATCACCTTCGTAGGTCCTAAGGTATTGGATGCCAACTTCCAGAACGACCCTGACTATATCACAGCAGGTGCCTACAATCCAAACAATGGTTCTGCCCTCGGCAAGTTCCAGGCAGCCATGCAGATTCGCCGTAGCTCTCATCTCAACTGCATCAACTCCGTCGCACTCGGTTGGCCTATCGGTTTGATCGTAGATGGCGAGAAGGGTGGTACTGTTCAGGCATCCAAGGATGGATTGTTCAAGCTCCAGAATGTATATTTCGCAGGCATGGATGCCGTAGGTTCTGATGCCAACAAGATTTACGAGGATAAGCTCTATGATGCTGTCAACAAGAAGTTCATCAATGAAAGTCAGAAGTCATACAGCAATACCTTCTTCTTCGCTCAGCCAGGCAACAAGTACTTCGACTCATGGAGCTCTCTCGTAGGTCTCGATGGTTACACTCCTATCGCAGGCAGTCCATTGCTCGGTGCCGCTAGCTTCACTGGTTGGACAGGTTTCGATAACGTCAGCTATATCGGTGCCTTCGATGGCAGCAACAACTGGATGGCAGGTTGGACTGAGTTCGACCCACAGAATGCGAAGTACTAATCAATACAGACTGTAGCATTCAGCAATCCTGACTGTAGCATTCAGACAAGAATATTTCAGCAGATTTCTATTTTGACTATAAGTTCTTTTAAAAAGGGCATGGCGCAGATTCACTAGCGTCATGCCCTTTGCTGTTTTTTATTAAGGTCATCACCGATTATTAAAACATTTTCAAGCACATAAATATATAGATTCAAGTATTTTTTATTCAAATAATTTTGGCGATTGAATAATTTGTATTATCTTTGCCCTTATATTTAACAAAGATGTATCACAATGGCACGAGACAGAATCTATCCAGCTGGAGTGCAAACTTTCAGCGACATAATAGAGCAAGGCATGGTTTACATAGATAAAACCGCCCTTGTATATCGCATGGTCAAGAAATACAAGTATGTGTTTCTGGGACGTCCACGCCGTTTTGGCAAATCCTTATTGAGCAGCACTCTTCATTCATATTTCGCTGGACAAAAGGATTTATTTAAAGGTTTGGCAATTGAGCAACTTGAAAAAGACTGGATAGAATATCCCGTGCTTCATTTTGATATGTCTGTACTGAAAAACTGTAGCGTTGACCGATTGCCACAAAAATTCAACAACTTGCTAAAAGACTACGAAGAGGCATTAGGCATCAACAACTCGACTGAGACTCCTGGAGACAGACTTTCAGAAATCATCAAATTTTACTATAAGAAAACCGGCAAGAAGGTTGTGATCATCATCGATGAATATGATGCTCCCCTCTTAGATGTCTTGCATGAAGAAATACAGTTAAAGGCTGTCAGAACCATCATGCAGGAGTTTTTTGCTCCCATCAAGTCTAACGATGCCTATATCCGAATGGCTTTTATCACGGGCATCACGAAGTTCTCTCAACTTAGCATCTTCAGCACCATCAACAATGTTACCAACATCAGCATGGAGCCAGAGTTCTCTGCCATTTGCGGCATCACCAAGGAAGAGTTGACTTCTACTCTTCGAGAAGACGTTGAGATATTGGCAAAGAAAAATCAGGTGTCTTTTGATAAAATGTCAGAGATGCTTAGGGAGAACTATGATGGTTATCATTTCAGCCGTGAGAGCGAGGATGTTTTCAATCCATATAGCTTGATGCGTTGTTTCGCAGCAGGCTACATGGACAATTATTGGTATGCCTCTGGCACATCCACCTATCTGATTCACCAGATGAAGCGTTTCAAGACAGATGTCACCTCCTTGGATGACATCTTCGCCTTTGCATCTTCATTCGACCGTCCAACAGATGATATGACCGATGCCTTGCCACTACTTTATCAGAGCGGTTATCTTACCATCAAGAAGTTTGACCCTATGACCAATGGTTATTATCTTGGCATCCCTAACAAGGAAGTAAGAGCTGGCTTAATGGAAAATCTGCTACCACTATACACATCCAAGACAGATGGTCAATCCCTTGGTTTTGCCGCACAGTTCTATCAGTCTTTGTTGATGGGTGACATAGACAAGGCCATGGAACAGATGAAAGCCTATTTTGCTTCCATTCCTTATCCTGATGGTGGCAAGGAAGTCTTGGCTGACATGCAGAAGAGTGAATATTATTACGAAACGATTCTCTACATCGTGTTGTCATTGATGAATGTGGCAGTTTTGACGCAAGTGAAGAGCTGTCGAGGCAGAGCTGATGCCGTTCTGTTCTCCCCTCATGCCATCTTCGTTTTTGAAATCAAAATCAATAAGCCCGCAAGCGCTGCTCTCAAACAGATTGATGACAAAGGCTATATGATTCCATATTCGGCTGACGGCAGAAAGCTATATAAAATAGGTGTAAGCTTTAGTACGAAGACCAGGACGGTTGAGGAGTGGGATTACAATATAGGGTAGGTTTCAAATGAGAAACCTACCCTATATGTAATCTTTAGATATATTTCCAGCTTTTCTCCATATAAATCTAATAAGTATGATATTAAATATTCAGAGCAATAATCTCGAATATCCAACTTTTGGAATGTATTTAGCAAGCTATATGGATTGAACACTCCTTGCATCAAATCAGAAAAAAGATAACCATCATATTGCTTCTTGAGCATAGCTATCATTCCATCTTTGGAACAACGATAATGTTTCGCCATCTCATCTATCGGTTCTGCAAAATACTTCAGCATCTCATCTACCGTAATACCACATAGAGCCTCATACTTAGGAGCCATACTGATGTCGCTTGGTTGATTAAAGTCACTGAACACACTGACTTGGGAGAACTTGGTGACACCCGTAAGCAACACAAACTGCAAATGCTCGTCCGCTACCTTGAAGGTAGAGAAGAAAGCACGAAGCAGATTGCGATTATACTCCTCGTAAGAGATTTCGCATCCCTCATGATTGATGGTATTCTTCAAGTCCTGAAGTCTGTGATATTAGGCTTTCGCACAACCTTATATTCTTCTTCCCATTCAGAGAGATAACTATCCAATACCTGGTCAAGAGCATTGGCATTGGTGTATGTACCAATGCCAAAATCGAGATGGAACACAGGGTATGTTTTCCAATCTTTTTCCAGTTCCTCAATGGCAAGTCCCTTGAAAAGTTCTTTCTTGCCCAAATAATAGCTCTTCAGGGTAGAGATAAGAAGGCTCTTTCCGAAACGACGTGGTCGTCCCAGAAAATAGACACACCCCTCATGGGTAAGAGAACATATCAAGTCTGTCTTATCGACATAGACATACCCTTCCTCACGGAGTTTCTCAAAAGACTGTATTCCTATCGGATATTTCATTGTTTACTCCTTTATTTATTCCTATAATTGAATTTAAATGCAAAGCTAAGTTTTTTTTCGTAATCCCCAAAGATTTCAACAACTTTTATAGATAAAGTTATCTAATGGAAATAAACAACAGAGGGCATAGCGCGATTATACTTTGCACCATGCCCTTTACCTATTAGTAATCAATCTATCTAACCTCTGTTAGCCTGTCGCATTTTGTTGTCTAGTATAGAGTATGACTATTTGTCCGTCCTCACAACTCTGAAGCCGACATTAGCATAACCTTGCGAGCCATTTCTCACGATGTCCGACTTCTCGCTTCGGCAATCATCACGGTCGGAATCCCAACTGCCACCTTTGATGACGTATAGTCCATTGGCATCAGTAGAAGAATTCCACTCCCAGCTATTGCCCCAGAAATCTATACCGCCACAAGCATCTATAGTCTGGCTATAAGCATCTACTGCCGTCAAGCCCTGTTCCACATGTCCCGAGTTCATTGCCACATCCTTCGGCATGTGACCTGCTGCAAAGATCCATTCCTCATCGGTAGGAAGACGATAAGCGTGAGCGTTATCTTGGGAAGAAAGCCAGTTGCAATAAGCGATGGCATCCGCTATTGTCACGTTGACCACAGGATAATCGGCTTGATCTTCAGCATATACAAAACCTGGATTGAAAGCAGCATATTCTGCATTGGTTACAGGCGCATATCCGATAATGCTATGCTTGCTGCGATGGATAATGCTCCCACAAAAATACGTAAACGGTCGAATCTTCGTTTTGGCTTCAAAACTATTTTATGTGCTTGACTTGTTTCTTCTGCCGACAGTGACACATTCTCCAAGTTCATGGTTTCAGCCTCGTCCTCCATATCTAACAAGTCATCCTTCACCTCATTCCAAATGTTAGCTTCCATTTCATCGAAGAAGCCATCGGGAGTTTGGTATGGCATACGCTTTCCAATCTTGTCAAAATCAAATTCTTTTTCCATTTCTGTCTTGATTTAATCGTTTGTTTTCATATACTTCACTATCTTTTCCTTGGCGATATGATAATTCGCTTTTACATTGGCAGGCGTGGAGCCTGTGATGTTGGCAATCTCGTCATATCCCAGTTCGTCATAATAGCGAAGATTGAATGCCAGTTGTTGTTTGGTGGGTAAGGAGACGATTGCCTTTTGCAATTTCACCGCCTCCAAGTCATTGTAATCAACAAAGTTCTCCGCCTTCAGTCTGTTTGCCTCTGTCAGCACGTTCTCCAAGGAGAGTTGGTCGCTGTGCCTACGTTGTAAGATTCGCAAAGCCTCATTGGTTGCTATTCTATAAATCCAGGCTGCCAACGAGCTTTTCTCTTGAAGTTGCTCCAGAGAATTCTTCCTCTTGAACTGGTCAAATGAGCGAAACACTCGGATGAATGTTTCCTGGACAGCATCTTGGGCATCATAGTGAGAGACTATCAAGCGACGGATGTGCCAATATACCGCCAGTTTGTATTTCGCCATCAAGAGTCGGAATCCTCTTTCGCCATTTTCTTGCAAGGCTGAAACTATATCCGTATCTTGTAGTGTAACCATGAGATATATGTTTTAGTCTATGTTCTCAGAAAAAGTTCTATGCTCTTTTTCTCAACAAATAGATTTGCTTCTTTCCATTGTAAGTTGAAACAATCGGCTTACTCTTGTCTGCGGCGAAAGCATCCAACTCCGCCTTGGCAGTCTTTTTCGTCAAACCAGTCATCTTAGAATACTGCTTGACGGTGAGCGAACCATTACTCTTCAAGTAAGCCATCGCCATGTTGAAACGCTCCTTCTGATTGAGTCGGTTACTGATGTGAGTAGTTACTGCAGGCTTGGCGACAACCGTTACATGAGAAGGATACGCTAAGCATGCGGCATGTGCCACATGACCATGATATCCATATCTGTGCCAACGCTGAGCATTAGCCGAACCACAAGCGAAAACCATCGCTGCCACTACCATTGCTATTTTTATCTTTCCATTTACTTTCATAATTCTCTACATTTTTTATATTAAACCTCTAATTTGTTCTTTCAACACCGTCTTCATGAGCTCATTTTTATCGGACGTTCTATTTGGAAGACCTAGCGAAAACATAAAAATAAAATTGGAAGCGACATTTTTTTTGAAAAAATTCCGCTAATTTATACAGAATAGCTTAAAATGAGCATTTTATGAGTCTCTCGCCTCAATAGAGGTAATGGTTTGGCAATAGTTCTAATTTCTGCATTATGCATAAGTTTGCTTGTCAAACAACTCTTTATTTCTCGCTGCAAAGATACAATTAAATTTTGATTTTCCTCTGACTGATATGCTAAATAATAATAAAAGTGTAATAAAAATAATCTGATTTCAAAAATATTCCATTATCTTTGCGCTGAACGCAATAATAAAGATAAACGATGAAAGATATAAATCGCATAAAAGTCGTGTTGGTAGAGAAGAAGCGGACAAGCAAATGGTTGTCCGAGCAATTAGGAAAAGATCCTGCAACAATCTCAAAATGGTGCACCAATACCTCACAACCAGATTTAGTAACATTGACCAAGGTAGCTGCTCTACTGGATGTTGATGTTCGTCAGCTTATCAATAAAACAAAAGGTATAAATACTGATGATTGAAAAATCATTAGTTCAAAAAAGGATTAATAATGAATACAAAAGCAAAACCATTCATCAAATGGGTTGGTGGAAAAGGACAGCTCATAGAACAACTGGAAGCAAAACTCCCAGCTGACTTTGATAATTGGGATAGTGCGACATACATAGAGCCATTCGTTGGCGGTGGTGCTATGTTGTTCTACATGCTGCAACAGCATCCAAATATCAAACGTGCCGTAATCAATGACATCAACAGTGACTTGATTACGTGTTACCGAACTGTTCGGGACAATGTGGAAGAGTTGATTCCTGCATTGCAGGATATTCAAACCCAATATTACGCTTTGCAAAATATGGACGCTAAACGTGAGATGTTTATGGCTGTACGCCAACGCTACAATGAGAAAAATCTTGACATAATAGAAAATACAGCAAAGTTTTTCTTCCTAAATCGTACTTGCTTCAATGGGTTGTATCGTGTTAACAAGAAAGGTTTGTTCAATGTTCCTTGCGGAAAGTATATGCAGCCACAGATTTGTGATGAAGAAACACTTAGGGCTGATAGTGAATTATTGAAGCGAGTGGAAATCTTGGAAGGTGATTTTGAAAATACCTTACTTTGTGCTAATGGCAAAACATTATTCTATTTTGATCCTCCTTACCGTCCGCTTAGTGACACTTCAAGTTTTAATGACTATACTAAAGAAGCGTTCAATGATGATTCACAAGTTAGACTGAAAGAGTTCTGTGACAAAGTGGTAGCTGAGGGACATAGCTTTATGTTGAGCAATTCTGACTGCAAAGGAAAAAATGAAGCAGATAATTTCTTCGATGTGCTATATGCTGATTACTATATTGATAGAGTTATGGCTTCTCGTAATGTGAATGCAAACGGAGCGAAACGAGGAAAGATTTCCGAACTGTTAGTCCATAGTTATCGCAACACGAAAGATTGGCAATTGAACGACATTAACAACCACAAGTCACAACGTGTGGCTATAAAACAAAAGGCTTATGCTTAAAGATTTCGATAAGTTCATGTCTCAACTAAAAGAGACAAACCAAACGTTGGACTTCTTCTGTGACTTTGAAAAAATCTCACAGAACGTGGAGGATATAAAGTTAAGCCTGTGTATGCTCAATAGTCTCATTGGGGCATCCGACTTACGTAAAAGTGTCGAAACAATATGGAACAGGGACGAGAAAGCCTTTTCCGTTATGGACATATTGGTAGCAGTTCGTACTCGTGACAAGAAAAAGATACTTGATTCTGTAGGAAACTGCGTTCCTTTGGAAAGCATGTTCACTTCTGTTGATTCTGTTATGACATTCTTGGCAGAAACAGGACTTGGTGATGTTCTTCAAAATCAGAAAGTCAAGAATCTTGTGGATTATGTCTTTGGCATTGAAACAGGATTGGACACGAATGCAAGAAAGAATAGAAGCGGACACGTTATGGAAAATACGGTAGCCAATATTCTTGCTAATGCTGGCGTTCCTTTCAGACAAGAAGTGTATTCGAGAGAATGGACTGCAATTACCGAAGTGTTGGGAGACGACGAAAAGCGTTTTGACTTCGTTATTGAGACCTCATCAAAAGTATATCTGATTGAAGTCAACTTTTATAGTGGTGGTGGTTCAAAACTGAATGAGGTTGCGCGCTCGTACTCAGATATTGCACCGAAGATAAACTCCGTTGAGGGTTTTGAGTTCGTTTGGATTACAGATGGCATAGGCTGGAAGTCTGCAAAAAATAAATTGCAAGAGGCATACGGAATTATTCCAAGTGTGTACAATCTCTCATCTGTTCAAGATTTTATAAATAACATAAGATAGCTATGATACAAAAGGAAAAATTCTCAGTATTCTTTGATAATATAACAGAAATAAAAATAGGTCTTGATTATTATACAGACTTCAAAAAAGTCATAAACAATGTCAATACCATATCCTTGCGACTTACCCAATTGAACTATTTGGTAGGGCAAAAAGATATGCGTAAGGCTGTAGAAGAAGTTTGGGAAGAGAACCCTAAAGCTTTCTCTGTTATGGGAATACTTGTTGCAGTCAGAAAAAAACAAAATAAAAAAGCATGGGGACGTGACGGAAGTGAGCGTCTCGTATATAACTATTTTGATAGTGTTGACCATATCATGGAGTTTATTGAAGACTCTGGATTGCTTACAGTTCTACAAGACAAACACATTAAAAATCTTGTTGACTATGTTTTTGGTGTAGAAACAGGTCTTGATACTCATGGACGGAAAAATCGTATCGGAGAAATCATGGCCTCCAAAATCGCCCAGCAATTTGATGAGGCAAATATATCTTATGAGCGTGAAGTTCAATCAAAGAAATTTCCTGCTATAAAATCAGTATTAGGAAAGGATTCTAAAAGATTTGATTTTGTTATTTCATGCCCAAGCAAAAAATATTTGGTCGAAGTAAACTATTATGGAACGCAAGGTTCAAAAGTTACGGAAATTCCACGCTCGTACATGGATGTTGCCAAGAAAATAAATTCTGTCGAAGGGTTTGAGTTCGTTTGGATTACAGATGGAATTGGATGGAAAAAAGCTAAAGAACAACTGAACGAGGCTTATGATGAAATTCCGAATGTGTATAATCTAAACACGTTGCAAGATTTTATAAATAAGATTCTTCAAGACACCAAGAACTAAGATTATATGGAATTTTCAAATGGTACAATCATACTATAAATCATCCAACAACGACTTCATCCTTGCCCATGGAGATTGTTTCAAACTTCTCAAAGAGTTTGACTTTAAATTCGACATGATTTTTGCCGACCCTCCTTACTTTCTCTCTAACGGTGGAATATCGTTGCAGAGCGGTAAGGTCGTGTGCGTTGATAAAGGGGATTGGGACAAAGGTAAATCGCAAGTGGACATGATGTCGTTCAATATGGAATGGTTGCGTTTGTGCCGTGACAAGTTGAAAGACAACGGTACGATATGGATAAGTGGCACTTATCACAATATCTTTTCTGTGGCAAATTGTCTTACAGAGCTTGGCTACAAGATTCTGAATGTAATCATATGGGAGAAGACAAACCCACCTGTCAACATCTCATGTAGGTATTTCAAATATTCTACCGAATTCGTCATTTGGGCAAGGAAGATGCAGAAAGTACCTCACAAGTTCAACTACGAGTTAATGAAAGAACTGAATGACGGAAAGCAAATGACTGATGTATGGCGAATGCCAGCAATCGGTCGTTGGGAAAAGACTTGTGGCAAACATCCAACACAAAAACCTTTGCGTTTGCTCGTCCGAACGATTCTTGCATCAACCAATCAAGGTGATTGGATTCTTGACCCATTTAGTGGAAGTTCAACGACTGGAATTGCTGCTAATCTTTGTGGACGAAGATTTGCGGGGTTTGAACAGGAAGAGGAGTTTTGTAAGCTGAGCAAGGCAAGGCGTGAGGAAATGGATAATCTTGCAAGTTATGACAACTTGATAAGTCATATTGAAGATTTGAAAAAATTGCAAGACTACTCAATGGTGAATGAATCTATAAGTGGATATATACAAACTCCATTTTAAATAAAGAATAAGGATAAAATAATAAGAAAAGGTATGGCAACAAACTTAGAAGATTACAAGATACATTTACACTATCTTCTCAGCAAAGAAGGTATACATGTCATGGATGCAAAAGTTCATAATGAATGTGAACGACATTTCTTGCGTGCATTGGATGCTATAAAGCAATACACAGGTGACTTTCAGATTGAAGTTTCTGTACCCAATGAAGGAGGCTACATTGATGAATTTCTTATAAAGATAGCAGATTCTTCTTTAGTAGATTTAATAAGAGATTTTGTAGTAGCTTTCATTACTTATTATTTTACGAAGAAAACAAATGTCAGAGATGATATTCTTAAAGGTTTAGACATTGTAGAAAAGATCAAAAATGGTAATTTCTGTAAAGAAGAAGCATTGGCATTAGTCGCACATGATAAAAAACTTAAGAAAATAATAAGTGACTATTATAAGGCAGCAGAGCATGACCAACAAATACAAAGGATAGAAGTGTCATCAGAGCAACCAGAAGCCCAACCAATCTGTTCAAATATATGTAGAGGAGATTTCCATACGCATATCATAGATACAGAAAGTTCAGAGGACACTCAAACGATAGAAGGAACGACGATAGCCATACTTTCACCTGTTTTACAAAAAGGACATAGTAAAACTTGGAATGGTATCTATTCTGGGAAAACAATTCCATTTAAAATTGAGGATAAAGATTTTCTGAAACAGGTTTACGCAAATGAAATAAAATTCGGTTCTGCCACGACTATAAAATGTACGTTGCAAATTAAAACAAAACGTATTATAGCTGAAGATGAAGCTACAGTAAAAGAAGAAAACACATACATTGTGAAAAGTGTACAAACTTGGGCTGATGACCAATGTTTTCAAAGAGATACCAAACGATACAAAAAGCAAAAAGCAGATGATAGACAACTTACGTTGGATTTTGATTTATGACTTTATTTATTTTTGTACTCTCTGGTGTCATTTTGGTTATTGTCTAAATAGAGCGACTTCGGAGGACTATTACCAATAATAAGGCAATTTTTGGTGAGTAACTCGAAAGGTTTTGAGTAACTCAAAACATACCTTGCTGTGTCGTTATGGACACAATGTTTTGGAAAGAACAAATCTAATACCATTGAAAACACTGCGGTAGTTCGCCCAGTGGCTGGAGGCGCAAAGTCTCCAAGGAACGGCTCGTTTTTTCCTATACTAAATGATGAGACAGATAAATCCCGAGGAATGGGTACCGCCAATACCATTCCTCGGGATGAACAAAAATGTATTCCTGCATGTCATACGTTTTATATGTCATACGATAAACATGTAAAATGTATGACATCAGTGCATTTATGTTTACACACTTCTTTGCATGGATACTTCTTTATCACATTATAACTGCATTTCTATACGACAGTGAATCAGTACGTCAATACGACAGTAAATAACCGAAGCGTCAAAGAAACGACTATATTCAGCTAAAGTTATTTGTCCCTCCGTAGAGTTGCAGGATAATAGCTATTTTCTCTTTTGCTTCGTATAATCTTTTGAAAATGGCATTACGAAGTTGTGCTGCCCCATTAGAGTTTAGACGTAAGCAAAGGGCAAAAATTATAGGGAATCCATACAATGTTTGCCAAATACCTTTGGAAAGTTCTTGCCTCTGTTGGACTTCCGACATCAACAACATACCTTCTTTATATATGGCTCGTATCACAGAGTTGAGTTTCGGGGCTGTGACATAAAGCATATTGACCAACTCTCCCTCACTCATCCACAAGTTCTCCAAGTTGGACGGAATGGAAAGCATTCCATTTTCGTCCACGGTGATTACAGTCCTTTTCATGCCATTCCTCCCATCACAGACAAATGCCCCTTGATTCGACTTTCAAAGACAGCTATGTCATGGTCAAGCTTGGTGCTTGTTACCTTGGCGTATATCTGCGTCGTGGTGATGTTCGTGTGCCCAAGAATCTTGCTCACGCTCTCAATCGGCATACCATACTCCAAGGCTAAAACAGCCCAAGAGTGGCGAGAGACATGAAATGAAACTCGCTTCTTGATGCCACACATTGCAGCAACTTTCTTGATGCGCTTGTTGATGCTGTCAAGGTTGCCGATGTTGAACAAATGGTTGCCCTTTCTGAAAGATTTGTACCGCTCAACAATCTGCATAGGGATATCCATCAGCTTGATTTGGAACGGTACCCCTGTCTTCTGACGCTTTGAAACTATCCAAGGAGCACCATTTACCATGCTGATGTTGTCCTCAGTCAAGTTCTTGATGTCAATGAATGATATACCTGTCCAACAACCAAAGATAAAGAGGTCTCTTGCAAATGCCATATTGGGGTCTTCCAACTTTATATCAGTCATGGCAGTAAGCTCGTCCAGGGTCAAAAACTTACGTTCCTTGTGGTCTGGATCAACGTGGTACATGGCAAAAGGATTTCTCGGTATCTTGCCGTTGTAGTGAGCTGCCGTCACGATATGCTTCAGCGGTATGGAGTAAATCCAAATGGAAGACTGTGCAAGTCCGACAACATTCTTCAAGTACAGGCAATAGTCACGGATAAACTCCTCGGTAAGCTCATTCATAGCCATATCGCTGCGCTTGTACTGATACTTGATGAACTCAGCGACATACTTTCTCACCACAAGATACTTGTTGTAAGTGTTCTTGGCTCTGTCCTTGCCGACACGTTTGGCAAAGGCTACGTTCTCCTTGTCAAAGGCTCTGAGCAAAGTCTCGTACTCCGTACCTATGCCTTGGTAGGCGTTTCTCACCATTTCTGCGGTAACGAACGCCTCACGGTCGGAAAGTCGTTGGTAATGCTTGGCGATTTGAG
>ERZ1034691.821-NODE-821-length-22067-cov-14.048882_pt1 | contig 22067 bp, 19 predicted proteins | sample MGYA00520638_ERZ1034691 | MGnify/ENA primary metagenome ERZ1034691 (study PRJEB33766, sample SAMN09781763) | gut metagenome | biome: gut microbiome | host: Homo sapiens | place: Madagascar | study: EMG produced TPA metagenomics assembly of the PRJNA485056 data...
GTCGTACGCCTTCTCAATTGAATATGCTGCTCGCCGTCGATAAGCCGGTGGGCTGCACGTCCCACGACGTGGTTTCGCAATGCCGACGCGCTCTCCATGAGCGGCGCGTTGGTCATGCCGGCACACTCGACCCCATGGCGTCGGGTGTCATGGTGGTGGGCGTGGGCCAGGCCACGCGTCTGCTGGGCATGCTTACGCTCGATACCAAAAGTTACGTCGCCGACATCTCGTTTGGTGCCGAGACCAATACCGATGATGCGGAAGGCGAGGCTGTCCGTATGGTGGCCATTGGTCCCGAGCTGCGCGATCCAGCCTATGCCCGTGAGCGCTTGAGTGCCATGCTGGGCCCGCAGATGCAGGTCCCGCCGGCGTTTTCGGCCATTTCGGTCAACGGCATGCGTGCCTATAAGTCTGCACGTGAGGGCAATGCCGTTGAGTTGCCTGCGCGCCCGGTCGAGGTTTATTCTGCCGACCTGATCGCCGTGAGTGGCGAGGGCGATTCCTGCATTTGGACCGTTGCTTTCTCGGTGAGCAAGGGCACCTATATTCGTGCGCTCGCTCGCGATCTGGGTCGTGCCTGCGACAGTGCCGCGCATATTTCTGCACTGCGCCGTACTGCTTCTGGCGTTGTCTCCATTGGTGTTTGCCATGCGGTCGAGGAGCTTTCTGCCGAGTCCGCTGCCGGCTTTGCATTGGACCCCATTGTGGCACTCGGTGCCACGCGCGTCGACTTACCGGGTAATCTTGCCGACGATCTGCTGTGTGGACGTCGTATTCCTATTGATTGCGCGCTCGCCGGCTTCGATGCGTCTAAGGCGCCGTTTGCGCTGGTGCTCGATGACGGGCTCAAGGCTTTGGCGCGCATCGAGGACGGTCGCTTTGTGATGGAGCACGTCTTTCCGCAGGCAATCGGCGGTGTTCGATGATGCTGGACCCTCGCGAGCTCGCGCGCACATTTTTTGTGGGCGCGGCGGCGGAGGCCCGCATCGTTTTGGCCGATGCTTTTTATGACTGTAAGTCTATGGGTGCCGCCTCGATTGCCATCGGTGTGTTCGATGGCGTGCATAGGGGACATCGTGAACTGATCGACGCGGTCATTCGTGATGCGCGTGTCCATGGCAGCAAAGCGGTTGTCGTAACGTTTGACCCCGATCCAGATGTTGTGGTGAGCCCTGCGCCCGCTCAAAAATTGATGACGACGGCCGACCGCCTGCATGCCCTGGCTCAGACTGGGGTCGATGCCGTGGTGGCTGTTCCCTTTTCGCCCGCGGTGGCATCGCTCGACCACGTTGGCTTTCTTGATCTGTTGGCGCATGTTGTCGACATTCGCTCCATTCGCGTTGGGTGCGACTTTAGGCTGGGCCGCGGGGGCGCCTCGGGCGTTGCCGAGATGCGGGCATGGGGCACTGAGCGCGGTGTTGACGTGTATGGGCACAATCTGCTGTGCGAGGGGGGCGAGGCAATATGCGCCACCCGCATTCGACGTGACCTGAGCTTGGGCCACGTGGATCTTGCTGCTGAGCTTCTCGGCCGCCCCTATATGGTGCGCGGCGGTGTGGTCCGTGGTCGTCATGAGGGCTCCGATATGGGCTTTCCGACGGCAAATCTGCAGGTTCCAAATGGAATCCAGCTTCCTGCCGATGGTGTGTACGAGGGCTTGGTGCTGGTCGATGACACCGTGTGGCCTGCTGCCGTCAACGTTGGCCTGCCGCCGACGTATGCGAACGATGCGGCGTCGGCACATCTCGAGGCCAACTTGATTGGTTATACGGGCGATTTGTATGGACGCTCGGTTTCGTTGGCGTTTACTCGTTGGCTGCGCCCTTCGCGCGCGTTTGATTCTTTGGATGAGTTGATCGCGACTGTCGAGGGTAACATTGACGATATCCGCCATAACTTGGGTGAGCAGGGGGTGAGTATTTGTGATTAGCGACGAGGAAAAAGATCAGGTACGCGCTGCATCCGACTTGGTTGCCATTGTGCAGGAGACCGTCGAGCTCAAGCCTCGCGGCCATGAGTTTTGGGGGTGCTGCCCCTTCCACGGCGAAAAGACGCCTTCGTTCCACATCATTCCCGCCACACAGGTGTGGCACTGTTTTGGCTGCGGTGAGGGCGGCGACGTCTTCACTTACATTATGAAGCGCGAGAACCTGAGCTTTCCCGAGTCGATCCGCTATCTGGCCGATCGCGCCGGCATTGAGCTTCACGACACCGGTGCCCGTCGTGAGCGCGGCACTAAGCGCGCCCGCATCTACGACCTGTGCGCCGAGACCGCCCAGTTCTATCACACCATGCTTATGCGCGGTAAGGACAGCCGTCCGCGTGAGTACTTTGCCAGCCGTGGTATGGGCGGTGACGTTTGCCGCCGCTATTCGTTGGGCTTTGCGCCGGGCCGCAATATGCTGGTAGCACATCTGTCGCAGAAGGGCTTTACTCCGCAGGAGATGATTGACGCCAACGTGGCTGTGAGCCGCGGGCGCGGACAGCTCGCCGATCGTTTTTACGACCGCGTGATGTTTCCCATCTTTGATGAGCAGGGTCACAACATCGCTTTTGGCGGTCGCATTATGGGCGACGGTCAGCCAAAATATCTCAACACCGCCGAGACGAGTGTGTTCCATAAGAAGCGCAACCTTTATGGCTTTAACTGGGCCAAGGAGTTTATCGTCGCGCAGGATACCGCCATCGTTGTGGAGGGTTATACCGATTGCATCGCCTGTTGGGAGGCGGGGATTAAAAACGTCGTGGCTACGTTGGGTACGGCGTTGACGGAACATCACGTGAAGACGCTCACCCGCTTTGCCAAGCGCATTGTCTATATGTTCGATGGCGACGCCGCCGGGCAAAAGGCAGCCCGCCGTGCAATCCAGTTTATCGAGCAGGACTCGATGGACCTGCGCTGTGTGGTATTACCCGACGGCAATGACCCCATGGAGTTCATCAGCGCGCATGGCGGCGAGGCGTTGCAGGCGCGCATCGACGCGGCCGAGCCGCTCATGGACTTTGTGTACCGCTCGCTGCAGGAGTCGAGCGACATCACCACGCCGGGTGGGCGTGCAAAAGCGCTCGAGGATGCGCTGACGCTCGTCTATCCGCTGCGCGATAGCTACATGATCGATACGTACTTTATCCAGATTGCCGACCTGTTGGGCTTGGACCTTGAGACCGTGCGCGCGAGCTCGGGCCGCGTGTTTCGCGATGTCGCCAAGCGCGAGGATGCGGAGCGCCGCCGTGAGCAGAATTATGAGCGCCAGAGGGCGCAGGCCGAGCGCTCCGGAAACGCGGGCGGTCGGGCGTCTGGTTCGCAGGGGGCGCCTCATGGCGCTTGGGCGTCGGGCGCGACGCCGCCAGTTTCTGCGCCGGTCGAGGAGGAGCCGTACGACTACGTTCCGCTCGATGCCTATGGCGCCGCGCCGGTAGAGGTTGACGACGACCTGCCTCCGATTGATGTGCCGGCAGGGATGGATGGTGCGATTTCGGTTGCCGATGCTCCGGCCGGCCCCGCAGCTCCGGCGATGCCGATCGTGCTTACCGATCTGGAGCGGAAGTCCCTGGCGGGGGAGCGCGAGCTGCTGACAATGCTCACCAGCTATCCCGACCTGTTCCGCACGCACGCCGACCGCATCTGCTCGATTGAGTGGGTGGACCCCCGTCATGAGTCCATTGCGTGGGCTGTGCTCGCGACGCCGCCGGGCACCGATCCCGCGGCGTGCATGGATGCCGCGCGTGTGGTGTGCCCCGAGGCGGCTTCGCTCGTCAGTGCCGGGCGCATCTCAGCGACGAGCAAGCACCCCACCGAGACCAACATCGTCTTTATGCTTGATACGCTTGAGCTCTACACCATTAAGCGCCGCATGCGGGCTGCTCAGGCCAAGCTGCGCCAGGACCATTCGCTCGACGATGACGCGCGCCGCGCATTGACCATGCAGGCCGCGCAGGATTCTTTGCGTCAGCGTGAGCTCCAGAAGTCGATTGGCGGCGTGGCCGATCCGTTTCGTTTGATTGGTCTGGAAACCGCTGGTACCGATCAGGCCTAGATGTTGTGGTCAACCGGCATTTTGTCTGCTATATCCAGTTTGAATTTTGGGTATAGACGTGTATGTGTGTGCTAAAGTAATGAGTCCTGTGGACTACGAAGGGAGAATCTGTGCCAAATAAGACTGAGAGCACGGGTACTGGGCTGGAATCCTACGTTGCAAAGCTCATGGGCAACGGCTCAAACAGGACTTCGGTAACCGAGGACGAGATTCAGGTCGCCCTGAAGGATATCGATGTTTCTGACGAGCAGCTCACTGCGGTCTATTCCGCGCTGCGCAACAGCGGCATCCAGATTATCTCCGCGAGCGGAAACGACGACGCTCCCATGGACGTCGACGATGATGATAACGATACCAACGATTTCGATGACGATGAGGAACACGATTCTGGTTCACTCGACGATCACGAGCTTAAGATGGCCCGTCAGGCCGACGCTGAGATGGGTTCTTCTAAGAGTAAGAAGAAGCGTACCGTGCGTACGTCCCGCTCTCGTTCGCGCGTGCGTGGCATCGATGCCTCTACGGTTATGCTGACCGGCGACCCGGTCCGTATGTACCTCAAGGAGATCGGCAAGGTTGACCTGCTGACTGCCTCTGAAGAGGTTGACCTTGCCATGAAGATCGAGGCGGGCCTCGAGGCAACCGAGAAGCTCGAGGCTGCCGAGGCAGGAGACATCGAGCTCACCCGCGGCGAGATGCGTCGTCTTACGCGCATTGAGAACGTGGGCCTCGAGGCCAAGCAGGCGCTCATCAGCGCCAACCTGCGTCTGGTCGTTTCCATCGCCAAGCGCTACGTCGGTCGCGGCATGCTGTTCCTGGACCTGATCCAGGAGGGCAACCTCGGTCTGATTCGCGCGGTCGAGAAGTTCGACTACCAGAAGGGCTTTAAGTTCTCCACATACGCGACGTGGTGGATCCGTCAGGCCATTACGCGCGCTATTGCCGACCAGGCCCGTACTATCCGTATTCCCGTGCACATGGTTGAGACCATCAATAAGCTCGTTCGCGTGCAGCGCCAGCTTCTTCAAGACCTGGGTCGCGACCCGACCCCAGAGGAAATTGGTGCCGAGATGGACATGAGCGCCGACCGCGTTCGCGAGATTCAGAAGATTTCGCAGGAGCCCGTGTCACTTGAGACTCCCATCGGCGAAGAAGAGGATTCCCAGCTTGGCGACTTTATCGAGGACTCGCAGGCCGTCGTTCCTCCCGATGCAGCCAGTTTCTCTATGCTGCAGGAGCAACTCACTCAGGTGCTCGACTCGCTAGCCGATCGTGAACGTAAGGTTATCGAGCTTCGCTTTGGCCTTGTTGATGGACATCCCCGCACGCTCGAGGAGGTCGGTCGAGAGTTTGGCGTCACACGTGAGCGTATTCGCCAGATCGAGTCCAAGACCCTGGCCAAGCTCCGCCACCCCAGCCGCAGTAGCAAGCTCAAAGACTACATCGAGTCTTAGTTGTTACGGCGTTTTACCAAACGCCGTAACTGGCCGACGCTGCGCGGGCACCAGAGCGACAACTTGTCATTCAAAGAGGACGGCATGACCAGAAGGTCTATGCCGTCCTCTTTTCATGCCAATTTGTTCGCTCTGGTGCCCGCTCGCTGTCCGTCCTCTACCTGCGGCATCTCCATTGCTTGGTAGTTAGGGACGTTCCTCTTCTGCCGGCACTTTAGGACACTCCTTGTCGAGCGGCTGATTTGGGTGCAGGCGGAGAAAAAATTCTCAAAAAAGTTCTTGCCCTGAGCTGATTCGTCCGTATAATAAACTTCGTTGCTTGAGAGCACGCACCTATTCCTCGGTAGCTCAATGGTAGAGCACGCGGCTGTTAACCGCGCTGTTGTAGGTTCGAGTCCTACCCGGGGAGCCAGAATTTCTCAGCCCATTCTGCTGGGCTTTAAATTCCTCGGTAGCTCAATGGTAGAGCACGCGGCTGTTAACCGCGCTGTTGTAGGTTCGAGTCCTACCCGGGGAGCCAGGTTGTAAAACCCGTCGCTATGCGGCGGGTTTTTTCATGTCGCGATTGCTTAACGCGAACGTTACCGTATCAACATTTCGTGTCGAGGATGTAATCGTGAACCCCGTCGCTCCAACATGGCGTGGTCGTTGTAAAATATTGCAATGATTGCTCCCACGACATGGTGCTGCGAGCACCAGATAAGGAGATTCTTGTGTCTGAGACCATTAACGGCAGCCTGAGCGTCTCGAACGACGTTATTGCCGATATTGCCGGCTATGCCGCGATGACGTGCTACGGTGTCGTCGGTATGGCCGAGCAGCTCCAGGGCGCCGAGAGCGTGCGCCTGCTTGCCGGGCAGCGCCTCCGCAAGGGCGTGCTTGTCTCCGCCGACGAGAACGGCCTCACGGTCGACCTTCACGTCGTGCTCGAGAACGGCGTCAACATGAAGTCCGTCTGCCACAATCTTTCGAGCTCCGTTGCCTTCACCCTGCAGGAGATCGCCCAGATCGATCCCGCCAGCCTTAAGATCGGCATTCACATCGACGCGCTCAAGAGCCGTCTGAACTAGCATCCGAAAACGGAGATTCAAATACCCATGATTGCAAAGACCATTCGCACCTGTTTTCCGATCGCTGCGGCTGCCGTTTCCGACAAGGCCGAGGAGATCAACAAGCTTAATGTCTTCCCCGTGCCTGACGGCGACACCGGCACCAACATGTCGCTCACGCTCGCCTCGGTGACCAAGGAACTCTCGGCGCTTCCTGCCGACGCCGACATGGAGGCCATCGCCGGCGCCATCACCCACGGCTCCCTAATGGGTGCCCGCGGCAACTCCGGCGTCATCACCTCGCAGATTCTGCGCGGCGTGGCCGAGGGCCTCGTCTCTGCCGATGAGCCCGTTACGTCCGCTAATATCGCCCATGCCTTCCGTCGCGCCGTCAAGGTAGCCTTCCAGGCCGTCCGCAAGCCCATTGAGGGCACGATCCTCACGGTCCTGCGCGACGTCTCGACCAAGGCCGACGAGTGCGAGAAGAAGAAGTTCTCTGCCGAGGATGCACTTGACGCCATCGTCGTCGAGGCCTATCAGTCCGTCGCCCGCACTCCCGATCTGCTGCCCGTCCTCAAGGAGAACGGCGTGGTCGACTCCGGCGCCTTTGGCTTTGCCATCTTCCTGGAGAACTTTGTTGCCGCCGCGCTTGGCCGCAGCACCGTTGTCGAGGATTTCTCCGCCACGTTTGATTCCGCTGGCTCTGCCCGCGATGCGGCGCTCGGTCGCGTTGAGATCGAGGCTAACGACGACTGGGAAGGCTCGGAGTTCCGCTACTGCAACGAGTTCCTCTTTAAGGCCGACGCCCCGTTTGACGAGGACGAGTGCCTTAAGTTCCTGGGTTCCATGGGTGACTGCGAGCTGCTCGTGGGTGCCTACCCTGACTACAAGATCCACGTGCACTCCAACACGCCCAACCTGGTGCTCGAGCACATGCTGCAGCTTGGCCAGATCTATGAGGTCTTTATCCACAACATGGAGATGGAGGCCCACGACCGTACCGCCAAGATTCATGAGGACCAGGAAAAGGCAGCTGAGCCCGCCAAGGCGCTGGGCTTTGTCGCCGTTGCCGCTGGTTCGGGCGAGGCCGACATCCTCAAGTCTCTCGGCGTTGACGTGGTCGTTTCGGGTGGCCAGACCATGAACCCCTCGACTGCCGACCTGCTGGGCGCGGTGGACCAGGTCAACGCGACCTCGGTCATCATCCTGCCCAATAACGGCAACATCCGCATGGCTGCCGAGGCTGCCGCTTCTGCCTGCTCCGACAAGAAGGTCGCCGTGGTTCCCACCAAGACTGTCCCGCAGGCGTTCTCCGCGCTGTTCTCGGTCCTGCCCGATTCCGAGCTCGAGGACGCCGTTGCCGCCATGGTCGACGCCATTAGTGAGGTTCGCGATGGCGAGGTCACCCGCGCCGTGCGCGATTCCAGCGCCTCCGACGGCTCTCCGATTCACTCCGGTGACGTCATGGGTATCATTGCCGGCTCAATCGACGTGGTCGGCTCCGATGTGAAGCAAGTCACGCTCGACTGCATCAACCGCATGCAGGAGGAAGAGGAGGGCGATGCGCTGACGATTCTGGCCGGCGAGGAGCTGTCCGATGAGGCCTTCCAGGAGATCGTCGACGCCATCGAGGAGGCCCAGCCCGATTTGGAGATCGACGCCCATCGTGGCGAGCAGCCGCTCTATCCCGTGATCTTCTCGATCGAGTAGGCATCTGCCCATGTCCGAGCTGTGCTCTGTGCCGCGCGTCTCGGAGCGCTTTGCCCAGAGCAATGCGCTCGACGAGGATATCGCGCGACTCAAATATGTTTCGGGTAAACGCGAGGAGGCCCTTCGCCGTCTAGGAATTCGGACGGTGGGGGACCTCCTTCTCCATATCCCGCATCGGTATCTTGACTTCACCCGTTCATGGTCCATCGAGATGGCTCCCATCGGCACCGTGTGCACCATCATTGCCACGGTCGACCGTATCGTGCAAAAGCAGCCCCGTCCGCGTATGCAGGTGACCGAGGTGTCGCTCGTGGACGAGACGGGCGTGCTGCAAATTGCCTTTTTCCGTCAGCCTTGGATTGCCCAGCAGCTCAAAAGGGGCGATCGACTGGCCGTTATGGGTAAGGTCGAGTTTGCCTACGGCTTTAAACAGATGGCCTCGCCTCATTTTGAAAAGCTTGAGGATGGTCGTGCCGCGGGTACCATTTTGCCGGTCCACTACGTAAGTGACGGCGTGAGCCAGGCGTGGATGCGCCGTATCGTAAGCGGCGCGCTCGAGGTTGTCGGCAATCCCTTCGACCCGATTCCCGTGCCCCTGCGCGTCAAGCGTCGCCTGATGAGCAATGCCCGCGCACTGCGCTCGATCCACTTTCCCTCGAGTATGGCCGAGCGCGATATCGCGCGCGCACGCCTTGCCTACGAGGAGTGCCTGTACCTGCAGCTCGCGCTGCGGCTGCGCAATGACGGCGGCTTGGTCGAGGTGGTTCCCTACGCCCACACCGCGGGCGAGCACCTTGTTGCTCTTAAGCAGGCCCTGCCGTTTTCGCTCAGCGACGAGCAGGAGGCCGCATTCCAGGATATTTTGCACGATATGTGCGATGGTGCGCGCGTCATGAACCGTCTGCTGCTGGGCGACGTCGGTACCGGCAAAACGGCCGTTGCCGCGTGTGCGTTGGCGGTAGCCGTCGATAGCGGCACCCAGGCCTGCGTCATGGCGCCTACGGGCGTGCTGGCTCGTCAGTATGCCGATAAGACTGGCCCTTTGCTCTCTCAGGCTGGCATGTCCTGGGCGCTCCTGACGGGCGCCACGCCGGCGGCGGAGCGCGAGCGCATCCATGTGCAGCTGGAATCGGGCGAGCTTGACGTGCTCTTTGGCACTCATGCCGTGCTTTCCGAAGACGTGAATTTTAAGCACTTGTCGCTCGTGGTCATCGACGAACAACACCGCTTTGGCGTGGGCCAGCGCAACGCCTTGCGCGCGAAGGGCCCCGGCGCGGACCTGCTCGTCATGACGGCGACGCCCATCCCACGCACGTTGGCGCTCTCGGTCTACGGCGACCTGGAAACGAGCATCATCCGCCATCGTCCCGTCCCGGGTGCCGGCGTGACGACGCGCGTCCTCACCGAGTCGAGCCGCGACCTGGCCTATGGTGCCATCCGTGAGGCGCACGAGAAGGGACAGCAGGCCTACGTGATCTGTCCGCTTGTGGAGCCGAGTGACTCGGTCGACGAGCTCGAGGATGTGCCCGGTATAGCCCGTGACGACGAGGGCCGCGTGACCGTCCCCGTGCCGCTGTACGATACGGCGACCGAGCTCGACCGCCTACGCCTGGCGCTGCCGGGCCTTACTATCGAACGCCTCCACGGCCGCATGCGGGCGGGGGAGAAGGATCGCGTGATCGACGCCTTTAAACGCGGCGAGATTGACGTGCTCGTCTCGACCACCGTGGTCGAGGTGGGCGTCGACGTGCCCAACGCCACCGTCATGGTCATCGAGAACGGCGAGCGCTTTGGTTTGGCCGCCCTGCATCAGCTTCGCGGTCGTGTGGGCCGTGGCGGTGTGGCGGGCACATGCCTGGTAATGACGCACTCCAAGGGCAACGGCGGCACATCGGCGGCACAAGATCGCCTGCAGTCGCTCGAGAAGACCGCAGATGGCTTTACGCTCGCGCAGATGGACCTACGCCTTCGCCACGAGGGCGAAATCTTGGGTTACCGTCAACACGGTGGCGTGACCCTGCGTTTTGTCGACCTTGATGCCGACGAGGAGCTCATCGAGTGGGCGCATTTGGACGCGGTCGAGCTCTTGCGGTATGCTAGCAATCTTGACTCTGTGGCGACGCGTCCTCTGCGTGATGCGGTTGCCATGCGATATCGACATATTTTTAAGGAGGTCAGCGGAGGATGAGAATCATCGGCGGTGAATGGCGCGGTCGTAAGATCGAGGAGCCCCGTGGTCGCGATGTTACGCGTCCGACGACCGATCGCGTGCGCGAGGCGTGCGCATCTATGGTCATGTCGGCATTCGACTTCGATCTGGACGAGGTCCGCGTGCTGGATGCCTTTGGCGGCTCCGGCGCCTTGGGTATTGAGATGCTCTCGCGTGGCGCCCGCTCGCTCACCACGTTCGAAATCGATCGCAATGCCGCCCGTCTGATCACCAAGAATATCGAGTCACTGTGTCGCGACCGCTCGCGCTGGCGCGTCGTTACCGGCGATGTGCTGGCGAGCGCTTCGCGCGGTCGCGTACCGGGCGGTCCCTTTGATCTGGTCCTGCTCGATCCGCCCTATGCCTTTGGCGCCGAGCCGGTCGAGGAGCTGCTGCAAAATCTTTCCCAGCAGGGACTGCTGACGCCCGTGGCCTTTGCCCTGTTTGAGCATGCCGCAACCGATGCGGGCGCTCATCCAGCTGGTTTTGAGACGGTGCGAGAGAAGCGCTACGGCATTACCTCGGTTGACTTGCTGCGCTGGGTTGCCGAGGACGAGAATGACCATACTGACGAGAACGAAAATGACGAGGATGTGCCATCGGAGGACACCCATGAATGACACCATCAACCGCGTGATCGTCCCGGGTACCTTCGATCCCATCACCTTTGGCCATATCGACGTAATTCGCCGAGCCCGCCGCATCTTTCCCAGCGTGATCGTAGCCGTGGCCGAATCGCAGGGAAAAAATGGCGTGGGTACCACCTTTATGCTCAACGAGCGCGTGGCGCTGGCCCGCGAGGCCCTTGGTGATTTGGACGGCGTCGAGGTACTGCCCTTCACCGGCCTGCTGGTCGACTTTGCGCGTGAGCAGGGCGCCGGCGCCGTCGTTAAGGGTCTGCGCGCCATGACCGACTTTGAATATGAGCTGCAGCAGGCCGACCTCAACTACCGCCTGGATAACGAGCTGGAGTCCATTTTTGTCATGAGCGCCCCGCAGTATGGCTATATCTCGAGCTCGGTGGTTCGTCAGATTGCCTCGCTCGGAAGCGACGTGTCGACGTTTGTGCCGCTCAATGTGGTCGAAGCGCTTAAGCATCGCTTTTCGTGACGTTTCATATTGCCTGATGGCATGTGGTAAACTAGCACGATGATATGTTACCTATGAAAGGAGACCGGATGCCGGGCGAGAATTTTCCTGGCGACAGGATCGTGAGCCTTGTCGAGGAGCTCGAGGGGCTCATCGAAGAGGCTAAGACGCCGTTCGGCAAGAATGCCCAGATGAAGGTCATCGATGCCGACGTCTTCTTTAACATCCTTGACGAAATCCGCATGAGCTATCCCGAGGAGTGGCAGAAGTCCCGCCGCATTCTTAAGGAGCGCGACGAGCTTATGGCTTCCGCCGCCGCTCAGGCCGACTCCATCATCGCCGATGCTCAACAGCAGGCGCTCACCATTGCCGGTGAGCAGGAGATCGTCCGCTTGGCGCAGCAGCAGGCCGACGATATCCGAGATCGTGCCCAGCAGTACGAGCGCGAGACGCGCTATGCCGCCGAGGATTATGCCGAGCAGGTCTTTACGCACCTCGAGGAGAACCTTAAGAGTCTGACCGGCACCGTCACCCGTTGCCGTCAGCAGCTCAATGAGGGTGCCGCCCAACAGAACGGACAGTGGTAATGTCTGAGTTCCCGAGTGTCATCGTCGATCTGTCCGAGCAGCTCGAGTTTCCCGGGGACTCGTATCCGCTGACGGGCAAGGTCGATGTCGCCACCTACACGGTGGGCGAGAAGGAGTACCAGCTGCAGGACGGTATCGACTACGACGTGGTTTTTACCAATGCGGGCACCGGTGTTCTGCTTTCGGGCATGGTTCGCGCGCACGCCACCGGTGAGTGCGACCGTTGCCTGGAGCCCGCCTCGTTTGACATTGCCGGCGAGATCGAGGAGTTCTATCTCTTTCATGAGCCCGAGGACGCCGAGGCTTACGAAGACGGCTACGAGCTCCTGGGCGAGGATCGCGTCGTCGATCTGGGTGAGCCCATCAACGATGCCGTTGTCATGGACACGCCGTTTGTAGTGCTCTGCAAGCCCGATTGCCGCGGCCTTTGTCCCACCTGTGGCATCAATCTCAACGTCGAGCAATGCGATTGCGCCGCCAAGGCGGTGGCCGAATGGGCCGCTGCCACGGAAAATCCATTTGCAGCATTGAAGAATCTCAAGCTTGACGAGTAAAACTGTGGTAGTATCGCTACTTGCGCGTAATCGCCACACTGGATAGTTCATAAGGAAGGTCACTATGCCCGTACCTAAACAAAAGCAGGGTCGTATCCGCACTCACACCCGCCGTTCCGCCAACATGAAGATCTCGGCCGCGGCTCAGTCCACGTGCCCCCGTTGCGGCGCTGTCAAGCTCCCGCACCACGTGTGCCCCAGCTGCGGTTTCTACAAGGACCGCGAGGTTATCGTTACCGAGTAACGGTATACTCTGGATGCGATGCCGTTCCAACTGGAACCACAATGGCCGGCTCAATGAGTCGGCCATTTTTGTATAAGGAGCATATGAAATGAGTAACGTTCGCGTTTGTGTAGACGTTGTGGGCGGAGACGAGAAGCCCCAGGTTGTTCTTGACGGCATTGAGGCCGCCCTGGTAACTGATCCCGATATCGAGGTCATTGCTGTCGGGCCTTCCGACATCGTCAACCCTTTTGCCGCGACCCATGCGCGCGTGGAGGCTCTTGAAGCTCCCGATGTCATCGCCATGGGCGATGACCCCATCCGCGCCGTGATGACCAAGCGCAAATCCTCGATTGTGCTTGCCTGCCGTGCTATTAAGAAGGGCAATGCGGATGCTTTTTTCTCCGCTGGCTCGACTGGTGCCATGACGGCTGCCGCTACCGCGTATGTGACGCCGTTTAGGTATTTGGCGGAGGGCAAGAAGCAGCCGGTGCGTCCGTGCCTCACCAATGCGCTGCCCAACCGAGCCGGCGGTCTTACGGTGCTGTGCGACATGGGCGCAAACCCCGATGTCGAGGTCGACGACATGGTTCGCTTCGCCCAGATGGGCGCAGCCTATGCCCGCGTGGTCTTGGGCATCGAACATCCGCGTGTTGGTCTGCTCGGTAACGGTACCGAGGACGAGAAGGGCTCCATCTTTACCAAGGCGTGCTTCCCGGCCATGAAGGCCGCGGTCCCCGGCTTTGTGGGCAACTGTGAGGGTACCGACCTCACGTCGGGCAACTTTGACGTTGTGGTAGCCGACGGCATGTCGGGCAATATTGCGCTCAAGGCCACCGAGGGCGCTGCCAAATTTTTGCTACAAGAGCTCAAGGGCGCCTTTATGTCTTCGCTCGGCACTAAGATCGCCGCGCTGCTCATCAAAAAACAGATGCGCCAGATTAAAGCTAAGCTCTCGGGCGATGCCAAGGGTGGAGCGATTCTGCTGGGCCTTCGCGGTGTCGTTTTGATTGGCCATGGCGCAACGTCGGTCGAGGCCGTTAAAAACGGTACGCTCGCCGCGGCCCAGGCCGTGCGGGCCGGGCTTATCGAAAGCGTTGCCAATTCCATGGAAGGTATCGTTTAGTAAGAGCGCCGTTACGTGGCTCAAGCTATGCATCGTGGGGTAGAATCGGAGCCGTGTTGCAATGCGGTCCCACCCGTGCAACACATTGTGTTCCACGACTTATGAGAGGAAGCGCTATGGATCGCTCCGAAATCTTTGATAAGATCGCCGAGGTTGCTGCCGACGTGCTGGGCGTTGACGTTGCCGAGATCAGCGATGAGACAACTTTTGACGACCTCGATGCCAATTCGCTCGAGCGCCTGCAGCTGGTGACGGCCATCGAGGATGAGTTTGACCTCGAGATCGATGACGAAACCCTGTTGTCGCTCAACTCCGTTGCTGACGCCGTTGACGCTATCGAAAATGCCAGGGAGGCCTAAGTCTTGGCTTTATCTCAACGACTCACGCGCGCTCAGGAAATCCTGGGCCATGAGTTCAATAACAAAGTGCTGCTGCGTGCGGCGCTCACGCACCCCTCGGCAGTCGAGGGACAGCCTGTTTCGGCGAGCTATGAGCGACTCGAGTTTTTGGGCGACTCCATTTTGGGCGCCGTGGTGGCTCGTTCGCTCTTTGAGTCTTATCCCGAGTTTGATGAGGGCAAGCTCACGCGTCTAAAAGTATCGCTTGTTTCGGGTGCCACGCTATCCGAGGTGTCGCATGAGTTGGGCATCGACGACATCATCATCTTTGGTGCCTCCGAGACCGGAACGGGCGCACGCGGCCTGCATTCGGCGCTCGAGAACGTTTATGAGTCGCTCGTGGGCGCGCTATACCTGGATGCCGGCTGGGATGCGGCGGCGGAGTTCATCCACCGCACGCTTAAGCCCCATTTGGCTACCGAGCGCGCCGAGCACCCGGCGAACCCCAAGTCGTTTTTGCAGGAGTGCGTGCAGGCTGACGGCCATGAGCCCCCGGCATACAAGCTGGTTGGCTCCGAGGGCCCGGCACATGCGCCCACCTTTACTGCCGTGGTGCTTGTCGACGGCATCCGTCAGGGTCGTGGCACCGGTGCTTCCAAGAAGGAGGCCGAGGGGGCTGCTGCGCTCGAGGCGCTCGATCGCATGGGCTACACCACCAACGGCGTGATCCTGAACAAGAAGCTCGTTTAAGCGAGGAATCGTGTATCTCAAGTCCCTTACGCTCAAAGGGTTCAAGTCATTTGCCGACCGCGCCCACATGACGTTTGAGCCGGGCCTGACGGTCATCGTCGGCCCCAACGGCTCGGGTAAATCGAACATCTCCGACTCGATTCTGTGGGTCCTGGGCGAACAGAGCGCTAAGCAGCTGCGTGGCCAGGCTATGGAGGATGTCATCTTTTCGGGCTCGTCGGCGCGAAAACCGGTTGGTGTTGCCGAAGTCACGCTGGTGCTTGACAACTCGGATCATATGTTGCCCGTCGATTTTGATGAGGTTGCTGTTACGCGCCGCATGTACCGTTCGGGTGAAAGCGAATACCTTATTAACTCGAGTCCGTGCCGTCTGATGGATATTCAGGACATTTTGCACGATTCGGGCCTGGGTAAGGATACGCATTCCATTATCAGTCAGGGCAAGCTCGACGCCATTTTGCAGAGCCGTCCCGAGGAGCGCCGCGCCCTTATCGAGGAGGCTGCCGGCATTTCCAAGCACAAGCGCCGCAAGGAGCGTGCGCTCAAAAAGATTAAGTCGATGGACGAGCACCTTACTCGTGCACGCGACATCAATAAGGAGATTGCCCGTCAACTACGACCTCTGGAGCGTCAGGTCGATCGCGCGCGCAAGTACAAAGAGCTGTCCTCGCGCGCGAACGAGCTTACGCAGATGCTGGCCGTTGACGAGCTTCGTTCGCTGCAGTCGCAGTGGAACGACCTGGAGAGCCGCTCTAAGGAGGGTGCCGCCGAGCTGGAGCTTGCGCAGTACCGCTTGGGCGAAAAGGAGCGCGAGCTCGAGAAACTCCAGGTCATGCTCGAGGAAAAAGGCCTGTTTGTTGGCGATCTGGGCGAGCAACGCCGCCATATGCAAGACGTGGTCGGCCGCATTAACTCCGACATGCGCCTGCTCGAGGAAAAGGGCCACAACATGGTGTCGCGCCTGTCCGACATGCGCGGGCAGATCTCGGGCTCCGAGCATCAGCGCCGTCGCGTGGTCGAGGAGCTCGAGGATGCGCGCGCCCAGCTCGAGGAAGTGACCGGTGCGCACATGCAGGCTCAGGAGGACGTTGACGCCGCCGGACCTGCCGCCGCCCAGCTCCACGAGCGTCGCGTTTCGCTCGACAATCAGATTTCGCAGCTCACGCGCGAGCAGCGCGACGTGCAGCGTGTGGCCGATAACGCCGCGCTCGAGCTCGCCAAGGTGAAGGACTCGCTGAGCAACGCCGAGGTCGAGGACAACATGTACGCCTCGCGCCTGGAGCAGATCGACGAGCAGCTCGAGGAGGTCACGGCTTCGCTCGAGAGCCGTCGCGACCGCGCTGAGGAGCTTGACGGCGCACTCAATCAGGCTCGCCAAGCCCAGGTCGATGCGCGCGAGGCCACCGAGGTCGCGCGTGCTGCACTCAAGGACCTGCGTGCCCGCGAAAGCGAGGCGCGCAACAAGCTGTCCGAGGTGCGCTCGGAGCTTGTCAGCCAAAAGAAACTCGATGCCCGTATGGCCGACAGTTCGCCGCTCGTGAGCCGACTGGTGGGGGCGTTGGGCGATGACGTAGCGGGTCGCCTGGGCGATGTGCTCGAGGCCCCGCGCGAACTCGAGGGCCTGGTGGAGCAGCTGCTTGCCGGCGACATCGATGCCCTGCTGTTTGATGACGCTGACGCGCTCGAGCGCGCCGGGCGTGCCGCTCTGGACCAAAAGAAGGCCTCGGGCGAGGCGCTGCTGGTGGCGCGCGGCGTGAGCGGTTCTGCGGCCGCCGAGGGTGCTGCCGGTTCGCGTCTGGTCGATCGCCTGTCTGTGCGCGCCGGTTATGGTCCGGTTGTCGAGGCGCTGCTTGGTGGCTATTACGTGGTCGATGACTTGGCTGCTGCGTTGGCGGCGCCGGTTGTGGATGGTGTGACCTATGTGACCCCCGATGGTGCCCGCGTTGCCTGCGGCGGCTTGGTGCGCGTGGGTCTCGATGCCGGCGAGGCTTCGGGTGCCTTGGAGCGCAAGCGCCGCATCCGTGAGCTCGAGGGCCTGGAGCCCGATCTAGCTGCTATCTTTGAGCATGCTTCGGACCAAGTCGTTGAGGCCAACGCCGCCGTCGAGGAGGCCCGTGCCGCCGAGGGCGATGCCGCCGGCGAGATCGCCCGCCTTGAGGGTGAGCGTCGCTCGCTGCTGTCCGAGATCGGTCGCCTTGAGCAAAGCGCCAACAACGCCGAGGTCGAGCGCGTGCGCATTTCCAAGCGCCGTGAGCAGGCCGCCGAGGCCGTTCGTGTCGCTCGTCCACGCGTGGATGAACTTACTCGCTCGCGTGATGAAACTCGTGCGCAGGCGAGCGACCTAGGTCTCCAGATTGCCGAGGCCAATGACGAGCTCGACCGTGTGCGCCGCGATGATTCCGAGGCCGCCGGTAAGCTCGCCGATGCCAAGGTGCGTCTGGCCCAGACGAGCGAGCGCCTGCGTTCGCTGAAGGGCCGCGTTCCCGATCTTGAGCATCGTCTGGAGGGTATCGACCGCCGTATCCGCGGAACGCGTCAGGCTTCGCGCTCGCTTGAGCTGCTGCGACTGCGCGTCGATCCCATGCACGAGCGCTACTCGGCCCTGCTGGAGCGCGCCTCGGACTGGGCCGCGCGCCTTCGTGACCAAGCTTCGCTCGAGGAGGCGGACTCCGCCTCGCTCAAGAAGACCATCGAGGACGCCAAGGCCGAAGTCGCTCGCGCCAAAGATAAGGTTGATACCGCCGCCGCGACGCAAAACGAGTTCAAGGTCGCACGCGGCAAGCTCGAGGTGCAGGTGGAGGCGGCCATCAAGGCCATCACCGCCGACGGCACCACGGTGCTCGAGGAAGCGCTCATGCTTCCCGCGCCTACCGACCGCGACGCTGCCGAGCGTGAGCTCAACCAGCTTGTTCGTCAAATCAACAACTTGGGTCCTGTGAACCAGGTTGCCATGGAAGAGTACGAGCAGCTCAAGCGTCGCGCCGATTACATCGAGGAACAGCTGGCCGATCTGGAGAGCGCGCGCAAGGCGCTCACCAAGATTACCGTGGCTATCGACCGCAAGATGCGTAAGGCCTTCCTGGTGACCTTTGAGAAGGTCGATGCGAACTTCCGCGAGATCTTCGCCATGCTCTTCCCGGGAGGCCAGGCTCATCTGGAGATGACCGACCCCGAGCACCCGGCCGAGACGGGTATTGAGGTCGTGGCTCAACCGCGCGGCAAGCGCATCACCAAGATGATGCTCATGTCGGGCGGCGAGAAGAGCCTGACGGCGCTCGCCCTGCTCTTTGCCGTGTACCGCACGCGCACGGTGCCGTTCTATGTGCTGGACGAGGTCGAGGCGGCGCTCGACGACGCCAACTTGTCCAAGCTCATCGGCGCCCTTGATGTACTGCGTTCCGATACGCAGCTCTTGGTCATTTCACATCAGCGCCGTACTATGGAGGATGCTGACGTTCTCTACGGCGTCTCGATGCAAGCTGACGGCGTCAGTCGCGTCGTCTCGCAAAAACTCGATCGCGAAACCGGAAAGGTCGTGAATGCATAATGGGATTCTTTGACGCTCTCTCGCGCGGACTCGAGCGCAGCCGCGAGGCCCTCAACGAGGTCTTTTACTTTGGCGGTGAGGTCGATGAGGACTTTTGGGAGGACCTTGAGGACACTCTCGTCATGGGTGACATGGGTGCCGAGGTCGCCATTCAGGTTTCTGATGACCTGCGCGAGACGGCCGCCAAGAAAAACCTCAAGACCGCCCCGCAGCTCCGTCGTGCCCTAGCCGAGCAGCTCGAGCAGCATTTTGTGCCCATCGAGCGCGATCCGTTCTCCGACACGCCGAGCTGTGTACTGTTTGTAGGCATTAACGGCGCCGGCAAGACCACGACGGTCGGCAAGATCGCGAGCGCCATGGCCGCCCGCGGCAAGAACGTCGTGATCGGTTCTGCCGATACCTTCCGCGCTGCCGCCATCGAACAGCTCGATGTGTGGGGCCAGCGCGCCGGCGTTCCCGTCATCAAGCGCGACCGCGGCTCCGATCCGGCGAGCGTGTGCTACGACGTGCTCGACGAGGCCGACAAGCGCGGCAGCGACCTGGTACTTATCGATACCGCCGGCCGTCTGCACACGAGCCCCGAGCTTATGCGCGAGCTTGCCAAGGTGGTCAACGTGACGCGTAAGCGCGCCGCCAATATGGCCGCCGGACCCATGCCCGTCTCGGTCGTCCTCGTAATCGATGCCGCGACAGGCCAAAACGGCCTCAACCAGGCGCTCGAGTTTAACGAGGCGCTGGGCCTGGACGGTATTATCATGACAAAGCTCGACGGTACGGCAAAGGGCGGTATCGCCATGGCCGTGGCCGAGAAGCTCAAGCTTCCCATCCTGCGCATCGGCGTGGGCGAGCAGGTCGATGACCTGCAGGAGTTTAATGCCAAAGATTTCTGCCGCGCCCTGGTGGGCGAGTCCAACTAAGGAGTGACTAGTGTTTGATTCTCTGAGCGATCGCCTCAACGACACATTTGACCGCCTGCGCGGCAAGGGTAAGCTGACCGAGGCCGATATCACCTCGGCCATGCGCGACATCCGCATGGCGCTGCTCGAGGCCGACGTCAACTTCAAGGTCGTTAAGGAGTTTGTCGCCAAGACCAAGGAGCGCTGCATGACCGCCGAGGTCATGGAGTCGCTGTCGCCGGCGCAAAACGTCGTCAAGATCGTGCTCGACGAGCTCACCGAGATGCTCGGCTCTACCGAGAGCAAGCTCGTCTTTAGCAACCGCATCCCCAACGTCATCATGCTCGTTGGCCTGCAGGGTTCCGGTAAGACCACGGCGGCCGTAAAGCTGGCTTACCTGCTCAAGAAGCAGGGTCGCTCGCCGCTGCTCGCCGCGTGCGACGTCTACCGCCCCGCCGCTGCCGACCAGCTGGCCACGCTCGGCGGCGAAATCGGCGTGCCGGTCTTCCGCGGTGACGGCGCACACCCGGTCGATATTGCTAAGGGCGCCATCCAGGAGGCCGTCGACCACCTGCGCGATGTGGTCATCGTCGATACTGCCGGTCGTCTGCAGATCGACGAACAGATGATGCAGGAGGCCGTGGACATCAAGAAGGCCGTCAAGCCCGATCAGGTGCTGATGGTCGTCGATGCCATGACTGGCCAGGATATCGTCAACGTCGTCTCGACGTTTGCCGAGCGCACCGACTTTGACGGCGTGATCATCTCCAAGCTCGACGGTGACGCCCGTGGCGGCGGCGCGCTTTCGGTGCGCCAGGTGACCGGCAAACCCATCAAGTTCGTGAGCATGGGCGAGAAGCCCGATTCGCTGGAGCCGTTTTACCCGGACCGCATGGCCAAGCGCATCTTGGGCATGGGCGATGTCGTCGGCATCATCGAGAAGGCCCAGGAGGCGGCTGACGCCAAGCAGCTCGAGGCTGCCGAGCGCATGCTGCGCGAGGGCTTCACCATGAACGATATGCTCGAGCAGATGAAGGCTGTCAAAAAGATGGGCGGCATGAAGGGCATCCTGGGCATGCTCCCCGGCGGCCAGCGTGCGCTCAACCAGATGGGCGGCAACCTGGACGAGGGCATCTTCGACAAGAACGAGGCCATCATCATGTCGATGACCAAGGAGGAGCGCCTGCGTCCCTCCATCATCAACGGACAGCGTCGTGCCCGCATCGCCAAGGGCGCCGGCGTGACCCCCACCGAGGTCAACAGCCTTATGAAGCAGTGGGGCGAGATGAACAAGATGATGGGCCGCATGCGCACGATGGCCAATCAGGCGCAGGCCGGCGGCAAAAAGGGCAAAAAGGGCAAGAAGGGCAAAAAGATGCGCATGCCCAATATTCCCGGTCTGGATGCCATGGGTCTGGGCGGTATGGGTGGCCTAGGAACGGGCGGCCCCAAGTCCGATATGGACCTGCTGCGCCAGATGGAAGCGCAGATGCGCAATAAGAAGTAACGGCTTGATTGAGTCATGTATGGCGAAGGCCGCCTGGATGGTGTTCCAGGCGGCCTTCGTCGTTGTTGCATGGTTTGTTGTGTGCGTGGCGCGTGGCGGCACCGAGGCGCTTGCCAGTTAGTGACACCCGCAGCCCTCGTGGCCTTCGTGGTCGTGATAGCCATGGCAACCGCAGGATTCGCCATGCTCGTGGGTGTGCTCGTGGTCGTGACCATGGCAGTTGCAAGTGGCCTCGCCGGTCTGCGCGAGCGTGCCGGCAATGAGGGCCTCGACGCAGGCATCGCAGCTGCCCTGGGCGCCCGCATAGACCGTGATGCCGGCCTGGGTGAGCGCGTTGATAGCGCCGCCGCCGATGCCGCCGCAGATGAGTGTGTCGACGCCACCGTTGGCGAGCAGGCACGCCAGAGCGCCGTGACCGGTGCCGCCGGTGCCTACGACCTGCTCGTTGAGCACCTTGCCGTCCTGGATGTCATAGATCTTGAACTGTTCGCTGCGGCCAAAGTGCATAAAGATATTGCCGTTGTCGTACGTTGTTGCCACCCTCATGGTGTCGACCTCCTTTGCTGGCCATGCGGCCGTCGTCGTGGTGATGGGGGAGTACGCGATGTTGCCGCCTTCGATGACGATCGCCCGTCCATTGACCAGCGCGTTTGCCACCTTGCGATGCGCGCGGCTGCAGATGGCCGCCACCGTGGCGCGGGCAATGCCCATGTGCTGGGCGACTTCCTCCTGATTGAGCCCTTCCAGGTCGCAGAGACGCAGGACCTCGAGCTCGTCGACCGTCATGTCGATGGCGTCGCCGCTGGCAAGACCATCGGGGGTAAAGCCGCGGTATTCGGGGATAATCCCAACGCGGCGTAGTTTTTCGCGTCTTCCTGCCATACACTCTCCAAATCTGACATATGTCAACAATAGAATAACCAATGTGCGATTTTACGCAAGGAATTTCTGGCATATGTCAGAAAATGAGGGCTTATGTTTGGGCTGTGGG
>ERZ1034691.828-NODE-828-length-22007-cov-25.936088_pt1 | contig 22007 bp, 9 predicted proteins | sample MGYA00520638_ERZ1034691 | MGnify/ENA primary metagenome ERZ1034691 (study PRJEB33766, sample SAMN09781763) | gut metagenome | biome: gut microbiome | host: Homo sapiens | place: Madagascar | study: EMG produced TPA metagenomics assembly of the PRJNA485056 data set...
CTTATGTATCAAATCTTTCATGGATAAGTAGTAAGAACTATTCAACAAATGATTTGACTGATGTAAGAGGAAGAATAGTTGATAGCCTACAGAATTCAAAAGCAATATCAAAGGGTCAATATGAAAGTACAGTTAATATAAATAGCAATACAAACAATACTTTAGACATTGCATTTAGTGGAAAACTTCAAAGTGGAAAACTTCAAAGTGGGGAAGCAAAATATTTATATTTAACATTTAAAGTTAAAAATGATAAAGATGGAAAAGTAATAAAAGGAGTTAAAACAAACAAAGCAGAAATAGCAGCATTTAAATCATACTATAAAAAAGGAACAGTATTACCACACTATAATGGAGAAAACGAATATGAGGTAAAAAATGACACAACTATAGCAGGAAGAGTAGATAGAGATTCAATACCAAATAACTTAAACAAATCAAATGGACCAAAAGAAGATGATGAAGATAAAGCACCAGGATTAAATGTTAAAGTTGAGGGTGACAGAACAATAACAGGTTTTGTATGGGAAGATGCAAGAAACAATAATGTTGAAGGTAGTATGATAGGAAACGGAAAGTATAAACAAGGCTCACAAGACATAGGTGACAAAGATATTAATATTAATGATGAAAACGGAAACACAATAATTAAAATCGAATTGTTGGAGGTAAAAGGTGTAAATGAAAAAGCCAAATATGAAGGTCTAGATCAAGAAAACCTTGATTATACGAATAAGGTAGTTAGAACAATTGACAAGCCACAGCAAATAAACTGTAATACCTTTACTTTTAATAATATAGTTGCAGGAGATTATATTGTAAGATTTACATACGGAGATGGTTCAGTAAAATATTATAATGGACAAGACTACAAAACTACAGTATTCAAAGATTATGGAGATAATATTGAATATGATATTACTCAAAATAGTAACTTGTCTAGAGCAGCCGATGTATGGAGCGAAAGAGTTGCTTTAAATGAAAAAAGTAGTACAAAAATTAAAAATGAAAAAGCCGTTGCTATCAGTAATTCTGAAAATACAAACAATAGTGAATATTTCAAGATGACAGCTGAAACCAAAAAGATAGTTGCAGGAATTGAAATGAATTCAAATGGTATTACAGAAGATGCAACATATTCAATGCCAAACTATACTATAAGTGGTGTAAACTTAGGACTAGTTGAGAGACCAAAAGCACAATTAGAGTTAAATAAAACTGTATCAAACATTAAAGTAACACTTGCAGATGGAAGTATACTATTTGATGCAAGCCAAGGAGTTAATGTAGACAATGTCGCTTGGCAACAAAATACAAATAAAAATAGAGGCTTAATACAATTATCAATGGACCAAGAAATAATGCATGGAGCATCTATACAAATTACGTATAAATTAACAGTAAAAAATGTTGGAGAAGTAGATTATGAAGGCAAAGAATTCTATTATACAGGTAAGAACCATGGAAATAAGGTAACAACAACACCTGATACAGTAGTAGATTATGTATCAAATAATTTACAATTTAACGGAAAGAATAATCCTGGTTGGGAAGTTGTTAAGTTAGACAAGTTATATAAGGAGGAGAATAGCCCAGATAACTATATAGACCAAGCAGTTAAAACTAAAGCACAAAAAATAAATACTATTGTAAAAACAAATGCTCTTAATACAGCATTAGAACCAGGAAAATCCGTTGATACGACACTTGTATTAACACAAGTAATAACTCCGGAAAATAAAAATGATAACTTAACATATTCAAATATTGCAGAAATAGTAGAAGTAAGTAATACAGTTGGAAGAAGAATGGCATTCTCGATAGTTGGAAACCAAGATCCAACCGCAGATACACCTGCAGAAATTGATGCTTCTATTGCAGAAAGAATAGTAATATTGCCACCATTTGGTAATGGAAATATTGTTTACTATATCTTAGGAGCAGTAGTCGGAATAATACTTATTGGAGGCATTACACTAATTATTAAAAAAGTGTTGATAATTAAATAACAACTAAATAAATAAGGTAGTTTTGATTTAGTAAATAAACCAAAATGCCTAGAAGATTTGAGTCCCTATATATTTTATAGGAACTCAAATTTTTTTTACTTTTAAAAATTAAAAAAGTACAAATAAAATTGACGCAAATGAATAATAAATGTTGAAAAATATACACTTTGAGCTGGAAAAATAATACAAAATTTGTAAATGTTTACTCTTGTAAAATTGTAAAAAAATTGTAATGAAAACTTAATATTTTATTCAAACAACAAGATTCCGTAAGGACTCTTATTGTTTTTACTGTGCATATAATGACGGAAAGTGTTGAAAAATGGCTAAAAAATGCTAAAATTATATTTAAATATTATATAACATGTTATTCTACATAAAAAGTTTATAAAAAACCGCAAAAGTATTGAAATGTGAACGAAAATGTCGTATAATATAGGTTGAGATAATAATTTTTAGGAGGTTACTATGTATAAATTATTTAAAAAACTAATTGCAGTAATGTTAGTAATAGTACTAGCAGGAGCTAATTTATCAATGCTAGGAATGTATAGCATATCATATGCATTAACAGATACTCAATTAGCAAACCAAACCACAACAACACAAAACTCAAATGTAGAGTTTAATTCATATTTTGAGGGAGGAGAGCATGTTAAAACTGAAAATATAGACAGTACAACTACAAAATTGTATATGAATATTAAAGTGAAAAATGTAGGGTACTTGAAGAACGGAAAGATCAGTTTTAGCGACGTTAACTTTAAGATAAATGGCGAAGTAAAGAGTGATTACGTTCAAAGTGTTAACAAAGATACTAACACAATCACACTAAAACAAATAAATAATGGATCAGATGTAACTCTAGAAATACCAATATCTGTTTTAAACAGCGAAACTGTAAAAGCAGATAATTTTTCAAGAGAAAATACAGTGAGATTTACAGGTAAGTATGTAGATGGAAATGGAAATGAGAAAGATATTTCAAAAGAGATTGTAAATAAACTTTCTTGGAATGGAACTGCAGAAGCAGTTGTAAAAAGTGAACTAACTAGATTTGTTCCATTTGCTACAAGTGGTAAATATGGAGTATTACTACAAGTAAAAGTAAATACAAGTATCAAAGATAGCAAATTACCAGTTAAAACAACACAAATAAAGGTACAAGCACCTCAAGTTAATGGAGTAAATCCAACATCTGTTAATGTAATTGCAAATGCAACAAAAGCAACTAATGGAGAAGAGAGTGGATTAAACTTCACCGTACAAAACTATAGCTACAATGCTGAAAATGGTATTGTAGATATTACAACTTCAAATGCTACAGATAATATCTCATGGGTTAAAAATGTAGAGGATGAATATTTAGTAAACTTCATATTTGAAGGCGAGGAAATATATAACGAAGCAAAAACAAATGGGGTTAATGCTAATGCAAAAGTGTCTGCAAGTATAAGTGTATACAACAATGATGCTACAACAGTACAATCAGATGAAATAAATGTGCCGATTAGTGTAACAGAAAGATTAAAAACAATTACAGACTTTGATGTAATTGCAAATAAAACATCAGTTGGAAAAGGTCAAACATATGCAAATTTTGATTCAACAAAGAAAAGTGAAACAGCATATTCATTACATTATGTTGCAACTATAAACGATGCAGAGATAGTAAATTCTATAAAATTTACACAAACAGTTGATAACTTCCTAACATCAGATAACACTGAATACTTAACTACAACTTCAGGAAAAAATAGTACATACAATAAAAAAGTATTAGTAAGCCAAAAAGTATTTAATAAAATACTTGGCGAAGACGGAACCATAGAATTATATGATGAGAATGGAACAAAAATAGGTGAAACAATTAATAAAGAAACAGCTGTAGATAAAAATGGAAACTATGCTTTAGACATAAGCTCATTAAATAACAATGGATTAACTATAGTTTCAAGTAAACCAATTACAGAAGGTCAACTAGAAATTGAAGTTGAAAAAGCAATTGGAGTTGATATAGATTACACAATAAACGAGGTAAAAACATTTAAGAAAATAAAAATGGCATTAAAAGGAGAGGCTGGAACTTCAACAGTTAATGCTTCAACAGAAATGCTATTAAATGAACCAAAAACTGTAGCAGAAATTGCAATAAGCAAAACAGATTTAACAACTGTAGTAAAAAATGAAAATGTAGAAATAAGAGCAACTTTAGATACATCAAGTATAAACAATGCTTTATACAAAAATCCTACATTAAAAATTAAATTACCATCATACGTAAGCAAAGTAGATTTAAAAAATTACGATATTGTAATGGATAATGGTTTAAAAATCAAGAGTGCAACAGTTGCAACAGAAAATGGATCACAAGTAATTAATGTTGTGCTAGAAGGAACACAAACACAATACACAATTAATGCAGAATATAAAGGAACAATTATAGTTCTTAGCACAGATTTAACAGTTAATACTTTAACACCAAGTAGCTCAAGCAAAATAACAATGAGCTTTACAAATGAAAACACAGCGTCATCAAACAAAACTGGAACAGCAACAGCTGCATTAAACTTTGTAGCTCCTACAGGATTAGTTGCTGCAAATGGAATCTCAAATTATGCAAGTGGAAAAAATGACATATTTACAATATCAGAAACAGCTGTTACAGGAGCACTTACAGTAAATGCAGCAAAAAGAACTGCAACAGTAAATGGAGTAGTAATAAACAACTATGAAAATACACTTAATAATGTAGTTATTTTAGGAAGAATTCCTGCAAAAGATAATACAAAAATAGATTCAGACGAAGCTTTAGGCTCAACATTTAGCACAACATTAGAAACAGAAGTTGCATTATCAGGAATTGACAAATCAAAATATACAGTTTACTACTCAAATAAGGCAAATGCAACAAAAGATGTTTCAGATGCAAACAACGGATGGACAACACAAGCAACAAATCAATCAAAATCATATTTAATTGTAACAAATGGATATGATATGGTAAAAGGAAGTAAAATAGAATTTTCATATGATGTAATAATTCCTGAAAAATTAAATTACAACAATAGTGCATATGAAATGTATAAAGTTTACTATAACAACGTATCAAGTATAGGAACTATTGCTGAAACAAAAACATCAGCAACAATAGGGTTAACAACAGGACAAGGACCAGTGCTTACAGCAGAGCTTTCTTCTACAGCAAATGTTGTAAGAGAAGGACAAATAGTTAAGATGAATATAACTGTAAAAAATACAGGTTCAACAGCAGCAAATAATGTAAAGGTAAATGTACCATTAGCTAAATATGCGAAGTTTGTAAGATATTATACTGATTCTACTTTTATAGAAGAAAATATAACATCTAAAGAAATTAGCATAGGCAAGATTAATGCAAAAGGAACATATGAATGTTCATATTATATTCAAATAGATAAAAACATATCAGAAACTTTACCTAAAGAGGTTATTAATAAAGTGAACGTTACATCAGATGAAATATCAGATGGTATATCTTCTAATGAATATAAATTTGAAATTCAAAAAGGAAGCATTGAATTAAAACTAGTTGGAGATAAAGAAGATTCAGTTATATTAAAGAAACAAGATGCAGTTAGGTATATACTTTATTTAAAAAACATATCAGAAAATGCAAATATAGATAATACAGTTGTAAATATACCATTACCACAAGGAGTTGAATTAAAAGCTGTTTCTGCTGGAGATGATATATTAAATAGCCAAGAAGTAACAGATGGATTAAATTATGACAAAACGAGTAATATTGCTACAATAAATTTAGGAACATTAAGTGAAGAAAAAGTAGTCATTTTCAAAGTAGAAATACAAGACTATGTAGGAAAAATAAAAGTAATAGCTACAGCAGAGGGAAATGGAGTAGAAAAACAATATTCTAATGCAATTGAATATGGTACAGATAAAGTAAAATTAGAAATATCTGAATTAACTTCTACACCTAAGTATGTAAAAGAATCAAATACAATTACATATAAATTTACAGTAAAAAATACAGGTAATGTGATTGCAAATGACATAGAAATAACAGATCAATTACCAGAAGAATTACAATTTGAAGAGATTACATATATTAAAGGATCAATAGTTAACTCAATTAAAAATAATGGAGATAATAACATTAAAGTATTAGTAAACGAATTAGAAAGTGGTGAATCTATTGATATAACAGTCACAACAAAAGCAAAATTATTGTCAGATAAAAATGATAAAGAAATACAAAACTTTGCTACAGTATCAGCACAAGGATTTAATGGAGTACAGACAAATACGGTAACAAATATAATAGAATATGATTCAAATGCACATGACACACCTGTAGATCCAGATACTCCAGATGAGCCAAATCCAGATAATCCAAATCCAGATAATCCAGAACCAGATAACCCAAATCCAGATAATCCAACACCAGATGAACCAAAGAGCAATAGATATAAAATAACAGGAACAGCATGGATAGATAGCAATAAAGATGGAAAGAGGGATTCAAGCGAAGAAATATTACCAAACGTAACAGCAATATTATTAAATAAATCAGACAATACAATAGTAAAAGATGCAGAGAGCAAAGAGGAGAAGAGAGTAACAACAGGAAGCGATGGAAAATATGAGTTTACAAACTTACCACAAGGAGAATACATAGTAGTATTCCTATATGATGCAACAAAATATACATTAACAACATATAGAGCAAAGGGAGTAGATGAATATTCAAACTCAGATGCGATAAGCATTAATATAACAGTAGATGGAAATAGAACAATAGCAGGAATAACAGACGTAATAAATATAACAAACGAGAATGTAAGAGATATAGACATAGGAGTATATACATCAGAGAAGTTTGATTTAAGCCTAGAGAAATATGTAAGTAGAATAGCATTAACAACACCAACAATAGGAACAAGAACAGATGAGCATAATAACTCAAAGACAGCAAAAGTAGAAGTATTAGGAAGCAACGTAGGAAAGAGCAGTATGGTAATAGAATACAAGATAGTAGTAAAAAATGAAGGTGAAGTAGCAGGATATGCAAAGAAAGTAGTAGATTACTTACCAGCAGGAGTAGGATTTAGTACAGAGTTAAATAAAGACTGGTACTTATCAGATAACGGAAATGTATATAATGCAAGTCTAGCAAATGAGATAATCAACCCAGGAGAGACAAAAGAGTTAACATTAGTGTTAACAAAGAAGATAACAGAGGACAGCTTAGGAGTATTAAGTAATAATGCAGAAATATATGAAGCATATAATGAACAAGGATTAAAAGACATAGATTCAACACCAGGAAACAAAGCAGAAAACGAAGATGATATGTCAAAAGCAGATATAGCAATATCAATAGTAACAGGTAAAATAATAACATATACTGCAATAGCATTTGGAGTAATGGTAATTTTAGGATTTGGAGTATATGAAATTAAAACAAGAGTCTTAAAGAAAAAACGTAGAAAAAGATAAGGAAAGGAGGAAGAAAATGAAGAGTAAATTTATAAAGATAAGTTTAGCAATATTAATATCAGCGTTAACTATATTTGGCATATATAATCTAACTAAAAATGAAGAACTAATTAGTAACATTTTTGCCAGTCCAGTAGAACGATTAGCAGATAATAGCAATTTTCCAGATGAGTTTACAGTATCAGAATTAAATCGTTTCTTTGTACCATATAAAGGAAATTATCACATATATTGTGATAATAGATCAACAAGTTTTTTAACACAAACAGCAGACTGGTATAGAGGTGGAAGTTATCCTATAACTAAATTAACTAAGAGCATAACATACAAAAAAAGCAGTGGAAATAGCTGGGAGAATATAACTGAGAATCAGAAGAAACAAGCAGCTTACATATTTTCAGTAAATGATGCTACAGGTAGTTACAGCTCATATACAAATGGATTTAATAGCTTAAGTGATGCAGATAAATTTGCACAGTTTAATAAATTTCCTTCAAGCTTGGTTGATTGGTATACAAAACAACAAGCATATTGGCTTATAAGAGGCCAAGGTTGGGGAACATGGGCAGAGTTAATAAAAGATGATAAAAATTCATTAAATTGGAATGCAAAATGGAATGATATAAATGCACACTTTGAAACTGTTAATCCAACAACAGATGAAAATGGTAAAATAGTTGGAAATGGAAAAGTTGTACAAGAAGTAAAAAAACTTGTAACTGAAGCAAGTATGTATAATGAATATGCTGATAATGGAAGTCAGACACTTAAACTTAATACTACAGAACCAACTGTAACTAAATCTAATGGTGTATATACAGTAAGTCAATTAAATGTAACACATACAGGTTACACAAAAACTGTTGGTAATAATACAATTAATTTTTCAGGTATTAGTGGTATATATGTTGAATATTACAATAAAAATGGAACAAAAGTTGGTGAAAATAAAATATCAACATATACACAAGCAAATAGTCAGAAAACAGCAAAATATTTTTCTGCTTCAGGAGAAAAGATAGATAGAAACTCTGAAATTATGTATCCAAAATCAGGAGAAAACTTTAGTATTAAGTTTAATGATCCAAATAAAGGTAAAACATCAAAAGATAATAATTGGGTAACGAATTTTAAAATTAGAGTTGAATTTGAATACATGACTGCAGAATATAATATGAAACACTATGTTGGAACATATACTGGTTCAAAAGAAAATGCACAACCAGTGTATATCATAAATTCAAACCGAGAATTACAAAAATTAACTGAAACTATAAATGGTGGAGACATTATAGAAGAAGGAAAATATGATTTAGATATAAAGAAAGTAAGTTCTTCAAATACAGATGTAGCATTATCAGGTGCAAGATTCAACTTATACAAATATAGAAATAGTAAGTGGGAAACAATCTCAACAAATATATTTAACAACACAAATGGTGTATATAACTTAACCAGTGTAAATGTATCTAATGCAAACACAGAATATTATTGGATAACAGAAATTGCAGCTCCATCTGGATATGAAAGATTTACTGGAGGAATAAAAGTAAGAGTTGAAAAAGAACTTGGAACAAACACAAACGGAGTAAAACAATACATGGTAAAAGCAATATCGATAACTGCATATAAAAATGCAGATCCAAATGCTAAAACAAACAATGTAGTTACACCTCCAATGACATCAACTATAAGCAAAGACAAAACTACTATAACTCTTGTAATGAAAAATGAACCATCATATGACTTAGCATTAAGAAAATTCATTACATCAATTAATGGAAAAGCACCAACTGTAACTAGAGTACCTTCTATTGCAGCATCTGAACTTACAGCATTAAAAAATGGCACAAAAACAACAGCAGTTAAATCACATCCAAAAGATGCTTTAGTAGTAACTACAGGAGATAAAGTAGTTTATACAATGAGGGTATACAACGAAGGAACAGTAAATGGAAAAGCAACACAAATTACAGATTACTTACCAGAAGGATTAAAACTTGCAGAAAATAGTACTATAAATACAACATATGGTTGGACAAATCCATCAAAAGATGGAAAAACAATGGTGTCAGAATATCTAAAAGATAAAGAAATTGCTGCATTTAATGGTACAACGTTAGCATATAGAGATGTTCAAATTGAGTGTGAAGTCACAGCAACAAAAGCTCAAAACCTAAAGAATATAGCTGAGATAACAGATGATGATGGTGCAGATAGAGATTCAACACCTAAAAATGTAAATAGAAGTAATTATGGAAGCACAAGTCAAGAAGATGATGATGACTTTGAATTATTAAAATTAAAACCAACATTAAAATTAAGCGGAACTGTTTGGGAAGATCTAAGAGGAGGAAAAGAAACTCTAGCTAATGGATTAAAAGACAGTAATGAAAAAGGAATATCTGGTATTCCGGTTACTTTACACAATAAATCTAATAACAGTACTCAAACAACAAATACAGATAATAATGGTTATTATGAATTTGCAAAATTAGATGTAGATAAAACTTACTATATTACTTTCGCATATAATGGACAAGAATATGAAAACACATTATATAGAGCAAATAATAAAAATACAGAAAGCTCACAAGCTCAAGAAAGCAAAGCAGATAGAGATAACTTAAATAAAGGACTTGAAGAGATAGATGGTGATGAAGGATATAAACTAGAAGATATATCAAAATATACTACATCCATCAACAAATTCAAGATAACAGCTAAGACAGCAACATATAACAATGAGAAAAACATACAAGAAAATACTGTAATAAGTAATGTTAACTTTGGTATAACAAAAAGAATAGAATTTGATATGAAACTTGAAAAGGACGTATATGCAGCAACTGTAACGGTTAATGGAAAAACTCAAATATACGGATATAATAAAAAGAACATACAAGATAGTATTAAAGATATAAATCCAAACTTCGAAAGTCTATCTGAGACTGAAAAAGAGAAAGCTTTAAACGATTGGACAATAACAGTTGTAAAAGAAGATTATCAAAGAGCCATTGCAGGACCAGATTACAACTTTACAGGAGTAAATGAAAATGGTAAATTAGAATTATATGTTACATACAAGATTGCGGTAAAAAATCAATCAATGAGTATGTTAGGAGAAGTAACTAAAATAAAAGATTATTATGATCCAACATATACTTATGTATCAAATCTTTCATGGATAAGTAGTAAGAACTATTCAACAAATGATTTAACTGATGTAAGAGGAAGAATAGTTAATAGCTTACAAAATTCAACAGCAATATCAAAAGGTAAATATGAAAGTGCAGTTACTAAAAATAGCGATACAAACAATACTTTAGACATTGCATTTAGTGGAAAACTTCAAAGTGGGGAAGCGAAATATTTATATTTAACATTTAAAGTTAATAAAGAGAAGAAGGATGGAATTTACAAAGTAATAACAGGAACTAAAACAAACAAAGCTGAAATAGCAGCATTTAAATCATACTATAAACCAGAAACAGTATTACCACACTATGATGGAAAAAACAACTATAAAATACCAAAGGACGCGACAGTTATAGCAGGAAGAGTAGATAGAGATTCAATACCAAATAACTTAAACAAATCAAATGGACCAAAAGAAGATGATGAAAATAATGCACCAGGATTAAATGTTAAAGTTGAAGGTGACAGAACAATAACAGGTACTGTATGGGAAGATGCAAGAAACAATAAAGTAGACGACAGCGTAATAGGAGACGGAGTATACAATAATAAAGATACAAAAATTGATATAGCTAAGGAAGGAATAAAGGTAGAATTATATAGAGCAAAGAGCGAAAAACAATTTGAACTAGTAAAAGATGCTAAATTATCTATAGATGGAAATAAATATACATTTAGCAATGTAGTTGCAGGAGATTATATTGTAAGATTCACATACGGAGATGGTACAGTAAAATATAATGGACAAGACTATAAAACTACAATATACCAAGATTATGGCGACAGTGATAAATATAACTTAGATGTTAGTGATGAAAACTTATCTAGAGCAGCTGATTTATGGGATGTAAGAACGACACTAAATGCAAGTAGTGCAGCTAATGTAAAAAATGAAATGGCAGAGAAACTTGCAAAAGGTGAAGGAAGCAAAATGATTGCTGATACAAAAACAATAGTAGCTGAAATAGAATATAACAGACAAGTTACTACAGAAAATCCAGCACCAGGTTATGCTATCAAAGGTGTAAACTTAGGACTAGTTGAGAGACCAAAAGCACAATTAGAGTTAAATAAAACTGTATCAAACATTAAAGTAACACTTGCAGATGGAAGTATATTATTTGATGTAAATCAATCAGCAGATAATGTTGCTTGGAAACCAAATACAGCATATAACATTGATAGTAATAAGAAAAATGGAATATATGATAAAAAATATAGACCAACTATAGGATCAAATGCAAAAGGCTTAGTACAATTATCAATGGATGAGGAAATAATGCATGGAGCTACAATACAAATTACTTACAAAATTAAAGTAAAGAATGTTGGAGAAGTAGATTATGAAGGCAAAGAATTCTATTATACAGGTAAGAACCATGGAAATATTGTAACAACAACACCTAACAGAATAATAGATTATGTATCAAATAATTTACAATTTAATAGCAATAGCAATACAAATGATTGGCAAGTTATGACAGTAAACGATGTAATAAACAATAAACTTGTTAATGCAGATGTAGCTGGTGTAATTCTTAAAGATGATAAACCACAATATAATACTATTTTAACAACAACATTTAGTGATACATTAAAACCAGGAGATTCTACAGCTGAAAAAACACTTGTATTAACACAAACTATTACACCAGAGAATACAAGTGATAACCTAAAATATATAAATATTGCAGAGATCGTTGAAACAAGCAACACTGCAGGAAGAAGAATGGCTTACTCAATAGTAGGAAACCAAAACCCAACAGAAGCTGTTGCAGAAGTTGATGCTTCTTCATCAGAAGAAGTAATGATATTACCACCATTTGGTGATACACATATTTACTATATCTTAGGAACAGTAATAGGAATTATCCTTATCGGTGGAATTGCATTTATAATTAGAAAAGTACTAAAAAAATAAACTATACTAATGTAAAACTCTAATGTTATAAAATTAAAGAGAACTCAAATATATTAAAAATATATTGAGTTCTCTTTTTGTATAAAATATATTGAAATTTTCGGCATTTTACGATAAAATTATATTCATAATTTGTTTTATTCGGAAAGAAAATAAAGCAACGTATCACATATTGTAAAAAACTTTTTTATATTATGTATCAAATGTGACAAAAAAATAAAATTATATAAGCTATAATGAACAGGAATTTTAAAATGCATATATAGAAAAGGTAGAGGTGGTAAGGATGTTTCAAAATATATCAAAGGATTATGCAGAAGATCAGTTTGAGGATGTTAAATTAAATAAAAAAGATAATATTAAAAATATTGCAAAAGGATTATTGGCTAAGCAAAATTTAGTACTATATATATTAACTTTTATGGTGTCAATGGTTGGGTTTAGTTCAAATAATTTGATTTTTTCAATTGTTCCTTTTGGACTAGCTTTATTAGCTGCAGCTTTTAGTAATGGACAAGCAATTGGAATAATGTATATTTTATCGTTGATAGGTACTTTTATAAGGTTCGGTACAAACAATTTATTAACTTATGTGGTAACATCATTAACGTTTTTTATACTGGTATTATTAATTAGACCAAAAATTCAAGAAGGTGTTAATGAAAAAAGAAAAATAGGTGTACATCTATTTTTTGCTGTATTTCTTGTGCAAGTAGTACCATTATTTTTTAGAACGTTTTATGTTTTTGATTTATTAACAAGTATAATGTTAGGAATGACTACATACATTTTTTATAAAATATTTGTTAGCTCAATTTCACTTATTAAAGAATTTGGAACAAAGAAAGCATTTACAATAGAAGAAGTAATGGGAACAAGTTTATTAATAGCAATTGCAATATCTGCATTCGGTGATCTAAATATTTTTGGCTTTTCGATTAAGAATATACTAAGTATTTTAATTGTGCTAATATTAGGGTGGAAAAACGGAATATTAGTTGGTGCAACAGGGGGGATAACAATAGGTGTTGTTCTTGGTATAATTGGCGGATCAGAACCTGTGATGATAGCTGTATACGCTGTATCTGGTATGATAGCAGGATTACTAAATCGATTTGGCAGGATTGGTGTTATTGTAGGATTTATATTAGGAAATGTTGTTATTGCATATGCTGCTAATGGAAATTCTGTACCACTTATTATGTTCCAAGAAATACTAATTGCTTCTCTTGGACTTTTAGCAATACCAAAAAGAATTCAAATTAATATTGAAGATTTATTTGGGACTACAAAACTATTACCAGAAACTACAGGAAGAAGTTTGGAAGAAAATAAAGATACAGTATATAAACTAAATAGTATTTCAGAAACAATATTTGATATGGCGGAAAGTTACCAAGAAGCAGCTGCAACAATACTTTCAGAAGAAGAACTAAAACAACAGGAAAGATCTAATATAGAGATATTTATGGAAGAATTTAAAAATAATCTAGATGGATTAGAAGATAACATGCTATATGATACTATGTGTTATATATCAGAAGAATTCATGACGGATATTTTTGAAATTCTTTTAGAAAAAGATATAATAACAGAAAAGGATTTTATAAATGTTTTAGCAAAGCATAATCAGTACATTGTTGGATTTGAAGATACTAGCAAAAAAGCGCAAGAAGATGTTTATAAAATTGTAAAAGCCTTAAATTATTCTTATCGTGTTAGTAAATTAAGTTTTATATGGAAAAAGAAAATGGATGAAAGTAAAAAGAATGTTTCTGCAGGACTAAAGGGTGTATCAGAAGCTATTTCAAAAATGGCAGTAGAAATAGATAAAAAAGAAGAGGATTCTTTTGCAGATGAAAAAGAAGAAATTATAAAATTGTTAGAACAAAAAGAAACTTTTATAAAAGATATTAATATAAAAAGAGCAAATTCTGGTAGATACACGGTAAACGTGTATACAGATATTTGCGAAAATGTAGATGGAACACAGTGTGATATTAAAAAAATAGGAAAAATAGTTAGTAAAGTATTAAACGAAAAAATGATAATACAAGATCAAGAATGTGGCTTAAGGATTAACAAAAAAGAATGTAAATTTACATATTTATCTGAAGATAAATATAAGGTACAAGTTGGAATAGCAAAATCAACAAAAGCTGGGTCTCCTGTTTCTGGGGATAGCAGTATTCATATTAAATTAAATGATGGTAAGTACTTATTAGCACTTAGTGATGGAAAAGGATCAGGACCTGAAGCAATGAAAAGCAGTAAAATAGCAATTAAGATGCTTGAAAGATTGCTTACAGCAGGATTTGAAAAAGATGTATCTATGAAATTAATTAATTCTACATTATCTGCAAATACAAGTGAAGACATGTTTGCAACATTAGATATACAAATTTTAGACTTGTTTAACGGAAATATGGAATTTATAAAAAATAGTGCTTGTCCTACGTACATTAAAAGAAATGGAGATGTACAATTATTAAAAGCAGTGTCGCTACCTACTGGAATATTAACTAATGTGGACTTAGTGGTATATGACTACGATTTACAAGATGGAGACATATTAGTAATGTGTAGTGATGGTATTATAGATTCAAACAAAGAATATTTAAATAAACAAGTATGGCTAAAATATTTGCTTGAAGATATACAAATAGATGATGCACAAAAAATAGCAGATATAATTATAGGAGAAGCAATAGATAACGATTTTGGAATGCAAAAAGATGATATGACAGTTATCGTCGCAAAAATAACAAAGAAATAGGCAGAATGTAAAAAATAAAGTAAATTAGAAATAATGAAATAAAAACAAACTCGAAGTTATAAAATGTGGCTTCGAGTTTGTTTTTTTCTAGAAAAAATGTCAATGAATAAATAAAAATGTTGTATTTTAGTATAGAAGTATGGTATAGTATATATGGATAATTATAAGTAAACTACATATGGAGGTAAATATGAGTAGAGGTAAGAGATATGACGGAGAACAAAAGCTAAATTGGAAGAAAGTATTTGCTGTTGTTATAGCAATTGCAGTAATTATTATGTTTGTAGTAGGAATAAAAAAGTTAATGACACCAACAAGTAAGGGAGAAGAAAAAGTAGTTGCACAAAAATATCTTCCGGTATATACAAACAGTAAATGGGGTGTAATAGATTCAAAGGGAAACATAGTAATTGAGCCAACTTACGATGAAACAATTATAATACCAGATAGTACAAAGGCTATATTTATTTGTACATATGATGTTGATTATAATAAAAATACATATAAAACAAAAGTGTTAAATGAAAAAGGCGCAGAAATAATGACAGGATATGATACAGTGGAAGCCATTGAAAATTATGATAAAGATAACACTTTATGGTATGAAGAAGATGTATTAAAAGTTAAAAAAGATGGTAAATATGGAGTAATAGATTTTAAAGGAAAGACAGTTGCTGATTGTATATATGATTCAATAGATGCTATTAAAGGAACAAGCAATAGCTTAATTACAGTTAAAGACTCAAAGAAAGGTTTGATAGATAATACAGGTGCTGTTATTATAGACAATGAATATAAAAATATAGTAGCAATTTCTGATAAATATGAAAATGGATATATTGTACAAGCACAAAACGGAAAATACGGAGTAATTAATTGTAATAAAAAAGTTGCATTGGCTGCAAAATATGAAGATGTGAAAGCAATTTATGGTAATGGAATATACTATGTAGTTAAAGAAAATGGAAAATGGAAAATAATAGATACAGATGGAACTAATTATTTATCTGGTAAGTTTGATGATGTTAAATCTATTAATAATGATTATGTAGTTGTAAAACAATCTGGAAAATATGGAGTATACTCAATAACAGATGCTGAAAAAATTATTGATATAAAATATCAAGATATAACATATGCAACAGACTCAAACTATATTGTTAGATTAAATAATAAATATGGTATAGTTAGTTCAGATGGAACAAACTTAATTGATCCAAAATATAAGAACTTAGTGTATAGAAAAGATGCTAATTTCTATGAAGGAATGAATTCAGATTATACATCAGATTTAATAGATAGTGACATGAACGTAAAACTAACTGGAATAATATCAGAGCTTAACTTAGAAAGTGGATACATGAAGGTTAGAGTTGGAGAAGAATATCAATATTATAATTTTAAATTTGAACAAAAACAAAGTAAAGAAGCATTAAAAAACAATACAATATTCTTATCTAAAAAAGATGGAAAATATGGTTTTGTAGATAAAAATGGAATTGTAGTTGTGGATTATATTTATGATGATGCTACTGAGCAAAACGAATTTGGCTATGCAAGTGTTAAAAAGGATGGATTATGGGGTTGCGTAGACTCTAAAGGAAACTTAAAAATTACACCTGCATACAAATTAGAAAACAATATGTTAATAGAATTTATAGGTAAATGGCACATAGGAGAAGATTTAAACTTGAACTATTATACAGATAAATAATGATAATACAGCGATTATGCAATAAACGTAGTGTGTAATGGAGGTAAAAACGTGGAACTAATGACAAAATATCAATATACATATTTTATATATCCTTATGTTATTGATAATAGTAAATACAATAAATATATTCAGAAATTATTAAGAGATAAAAAATGCAAATTAAGAATATTTGAGAGAGCAAGAGATATGAATTTATATCAATACTTTTCTCCAGATATAAAGGATTATATGTTTTGGTCATTTGGGCTTGACAGAGAAGCAATTAGAAATTTTGATAAATTAGATATAGCATTGAAGTCCAACTTACTTGCTGAGCATGATTGCAATATTTTTGAATATGAACTATCTAAAGATCTACAAGGGAAAATAGGAGAGAAAAACGGTATATTTTTTGATATAAATGATATAAAAATTGTATGTTATAAAACAGGAGTATGTTTCCTAATTTTTAAAACATCTTTATTAGATAGTAAGGAATTTTCTGATATTTTGAATTTTAATTATAAGTTCAGAGAAGTAAATTCTCAAACATATAATTTAAAACAATATGAAAACATAAAATTGCAATCAGATATATTTAAAGATGTAAGAGAAATATCATCACTTATTAAAGATATTACAGGTGTATATAATGAGAAAAACAGATTAAATTTTAATGACGAAGAATTAATTACTTACTCATATTGTTGCCTAGATCAAGATGCATGGAAGAAAGAAACAGATAGTGAATCTATAGATAATTTGTTTGAAAAGTATCGTATGTTCTTTCCAGCAAGTAAGCAACTTGCTGATTCAGTACAAAATAGAGATGATATGCAAATATATGAAAATAAGTATATTCGTTATGGAATTTCAAATACTGGAACCGTATTACTTACATCTGATGTTAATACATCAAATTATACAACAGTATCACAAAAATATGAGAATGAGTTTTTATACACATATATTTTAGAATTATATAAAAAGATGTTGTTACAGAAGATGAACAGTAACTTTAACAAGAGCAGTAGTTTTAAGAAAGTAGAAAAAGAATTCTTAGATTTTACAAAGAAATTGTGGATTCAAGAAACTACAAACGATGAAATTGGAAAAATATTAAGTAAAAAATGGAGTAGGAACTTAGGCGTAGAAGAAATTTTCTTAAAATTAAAAAACAAATATGATATTTTATATAAACAGTATAATATTGAAAAAACTAGTGATAAAAACGGAAAAGTTGTAGTTGCTATGGTAATTACAATTATAATAGGGGTTATAAATTTAATAATATTGCTAGGGAAATAGCATTTTGGAGGAAATATGCAAATTACAACAGGGATAGATATAATAGAAGTTGACAGAATAAAAAGTGCAGTTCAAGAATTAGGAGATACTTTTTTAAATAAAATTTATACAATGTCTGAAATTGAATATTGCAATAAGTCAAAGGGGGATATTAAATATCAACATTTGGCTGCTAGGTTTGCTGCAAAAGAAGCTGTTTTTAAAGCTCTATCAGAAAATATAGATACAAGGGAAGATCTACCGTGGAAATTTATAGAGGTTGTTAATAATGATCATGGGAGACCAATGATAAATGTAGAAAAATTGAAAGAGAAAAGTTTTAGTAACCTTAAAAGTATAGATATAAGCATTTCTCATATAAAAGAATATGCTGTGGCAAGTGTTGTTGCAGTGATTGAATAAAAGGAGTGAACAAAGGTTGCAATTATTTGATACACATGCTCATTATAATGATGAAAAATTTAACCAAGACCGTGATGATGTAATTAATGCTGTTTATGCTTCTGGAGTAACAAAACTTGTAAACGCAGGTTACAGTTTAGAATCTTCTATAAAGGCAATAGAGATAGCAAGCAAATATAGTTGGATGTATGTAATTTGTGGAATCTCACCAAATGATATTCCTGAAAATTATGAAGAAATAGATGAACAAATTACAAGCTTAGAAAGAGTAATATTAAATGAAAATAAAACGCCAAAGATTGTAGCGATAGGAGAGATTGGATTAGATTACTATTGGAATAAAGAGAATAAAGAATTGCAAAAATATGCTTTTTTAAAGCAAATTGAGTTGGCAAATAAATTGGAGCTTCCTATTGTTATTCATACGAGAGAAGCAGTTGATGATACAATAGATATAGTAAAAAACATAAAAACACCTACAAAAAAAGGAGTATTCCATTGTTGTCCAATGAATAGACACTTAGTTAGTGAAGCATTAAAGCTAGGTTTCTATATTTCATTTGCAGGACCTGTTACATTTAAGAATGCAAAAAATGCAGATGAAATAATACAAATGGTACCACTAGATAGAATACTAATAGAAACAGATAGCCCATATTTGGCGCCTGAGCCTAACAGAGGAAAACGCAATGATTCAAGAAATGTATATTATATAGCAGAGAAAATAGCAAAAGTTAAGGAAATGGACATAGAAGAAATAGCAAATGTAACTTATAAAAATGCTGAAAAGATTTTTGAAATAAATTAAGGAGAATATATGGAGTGTAATAAAAAACTCAATATAATTCTCCTTTTTATTTAAATTTTTTATTCATTTTATTTTTGTCCTTAGAACTCTATTTATTTACGGATTTCTCAGCAAAAGAATTGTTAATAATTTTATCATATGGAACTTTATTCTTTAATTCTCCAGCCATTGACATTACTTCTTGAAGGCGGTTAAATGCTTCTTCTTTTAGTATAGGAGTATCATTCCAAGCGTCTATATCTTTATAATTTTGTATAACAGTTGTTAATAAATCTACATCTGTATCTGGGAAGAAAGACTGTATTTGTTCTGCAATTTCTTTAGAAGAATGATCTTTTACCCATTGTTGACCTTGGTATATAGCGTCTGTAAAACCTTGAATTGTGTCTTTGTTATTTGTAATATAGCTTTTCTTAGCAAAGTAAGCGGTATAAGGAATTTCTCCAGCTTCTTTACCAACAGAAGCTACAATGTATCCTTTTTTCTGATTTTGAGTAAGGGATGCTGTTGGTTCAAAAAGTGTTACATAGTCCGCATTACCAGAAGCAAAGGCTCCTGCCATTAGGTCAAATTTGATGCTGTCATCTAGTACTAAGTCTTTCTTAGGATCTATACCATTTTTTCTAAGAACGTACTCTAATGTCATGTATGGTACTCCACCCTTTCTTCCAGGGATAACAGTTTTTCCTTTTAAATCTTGCCAACTAAAATTATCAGTTTGTTTTCTAGATATTAAGAAAGAACCATCTTTTTTTGTAAGTTGTGCAAAAACTTGTGTATAATCTTCTTTACCTTCGTTATAAACATAAATTGATGCCTCAGGACCGGCAAAACCTATATCACATTGATTGCTAAGTACAGCTGTCATAACAGCGTCTGCACCTTGACCAGCTGTTAATTCAATTTCTATGCCATGATCTTTAAAGAATCCTTTACTTATTGCGACATATTGAGGGGCATAAAAAACGGAACGAGTCACTTCATTTACCTGAATTGTTTTTAAATCACTTTTGTTATTATTTGATTTTTGAATAAAAATCATTCCAACAACAATACAAACTAGTATTACAATAGCGATGATACTTATGATTATTTTTTTCAATTTATAAAATCCTCCCTATTTAAATTTTTTACTATTTAGGATAAATTTTTCTAAAAGTAGTACTATAGAATACATTAAACCAGCCACAATTCCTAATATAATTACACTTGTCATAACTAAGTCTAATTTGAATACTTGGCCTCCATATACAATTAAATAACCAAGTCCAGCTTTTGATACTAAGAATTCTCCAGATATAACACCTACTAGTGAAAGACCAATATTTACTTTTAATGAATTTATAAATGTTGATAAATTGGCGGGGATTACAATTTTAGTTAATACTTGCATTTTAGTAGCTTTAAATGTATGTGCCATTTTAATAATTTCTGTGTCTGTTTTTAAAAATCCGTTTAAATTTTCTAGGATGGTAACAATTAAAGAAATAGCGATTGCCATTACAATAATTGCAGGAGTTCCTGCACCTACCCATATAATAATAATTGGGCCTAAGGCAACCTTAGGAAGGCTATTTAAAATTACTAAAAAGGGTTCTGATACCTTTGAAAGGAAATTAGACCACCATAAAATGATTGCAATAATTATACCTAATACAGTTCCAAGTAAGAATCCAACAATGGTTTCATATGATGTAACCAAAATATGTTTTAATAAGTCGTTAGAACTCAAATTCAAGAAGGTGGTTAAAATTCTACTGGGTTGACTTGTAATAAAACTATCTATTATATTTTTATTTGCTAAAAATTCCCATAAAGCCAAAAAGCCTACTAATATAGATATTTGCGTTAATAAAATAAGATATTTTTTTTTCTTGATTTTTTTTAAGTATTGTTTTCGTTCTAATGAAATTTCTTTTTTATCCATCTACACCAAGCTCCCTCCATAAAGTATTGAAATATTGGCTAAATTTTGGACTTTCTCTACAGTTTATAGGATTTCTATTTTCTATTTCAAAATCAATATGATGTATGTTTTTTATTGTTCCAGGACGTTTGGATAAAACAAGTACTCTATCTGACATACTAATAGCTTCTGAAATATCGTGTGTTACAATAATTGAAGTAATATTTTCCTTTTTTAGGATAGAATAAATATCATTAGTTACCATTATTCTTGTTTGATAATCAAGGGCAGAAAAGGCCTCATCTAAAAGAAGTATTTTAGGTTTTATTGCCAAGGTTCTAATTAATGCAGCTCTTTGTCTCATACCACCAGATAGTTCAGATGGGTATTTATCTTTGAATTCATACAAGTTATATTTCTTTAATAGATCCTCAACATATTCCTTATTGACCTCATCACAATATACATAGATCTCCAATGC
>ERZ1034691.829-NODE-829-length-22002-cov-18.070260_pt1 | contig 22002 bp, 19 predicted proteins | sample MGYA00520638_ERZ1034691 | MGnify/ENA primary metagenome ERZ1034691 (study PRJEB33766, sample SAMN09781763) | gut metagenome | biome: gut microbiome | host: Homo sapiens | place: Madagascar | study: EMG produced TPA metagenomics assembly of the PRJNA485056 data...
TTAAATATTTTAATATTTCATTAGATATCTAAGTTTTTAACATATTTTGCATTTTCTTCGATGAATTTTCTTCTTGGTGCAATATCATCTCCCATTAAAATAGTAAATGTTTCATCTGCTTTTATTGCATCCTCTAATTTTACTTTTATTAATATTCTTTTTTCAGGATTCATTGTTGTATCCCATAATTGTTCTGGATTCATTTCTCCTAAACCTTTATATCTTTGAATATTAACTCCATCTCTACCCATCTCGTTTAAATGTTTTGTCATTTCCTCATCTGTGTAACAATATATATCTTTCATACCTTTTTTCGATAATTTATATAGTGGTGGTTGTGCTAAAAATACATTTCCGTTTTCAATTAATGGTCTCATATATCTAAAGAAGAATGTTAATAATAATGTTCTAATGTGAGCACCATCGACATCGGCATCTGCCATTATTATTACTTTTCCATATCTAATTTTTGATATATCAAAATCTGCACCTATTCCAGCTCCTACTGCTAATATAACTGGTTGTAATTTATCATTGTTGTATATTTTGTCAGCTCTTGATTTTTCAACATTTAGCATTTTTCCCCACAAAGGTAATATTGCTTGGAATCTTCTATCTCTACCTTGTTTTGCACTACCTCCAGCAGAGTCTCCCTCAACTATATATACTTCACATTTTGAAGCATCTTTTTCACTACAATCAGCTAATTTTCCTGGTAATGTTGATGTTTCTAATGCACTTTTTCTTCTTACTAACTCCCTTGCTTTTCTTGCAGCTTCTCTTGCACGTGATGCACTAATACATTTTTCTAAAATTGCTTTCGCAATAGCTGGATTTTCTTCTAAGAAATTTGATAATGCTTCATTTACCATTGCAGATACAATTCCAGTAATTACACTATTTCCTAGTTTTGTCTTTGTTTGTCCCTCAAATTGTGGTTCTTTTACTTTAACAGAAACAACTGCTGTAATTCCTTCTCTTATATCTTCTCCTTGTAAATTTCCATCTTTTTCTTTTAATAAATTATGTGATTTTGCATAATCATTAAATGATTTAGTTAACGCTCTCTTAAATCCTTCTAAATGAGTGCCACCTTCTATTGTATTAATGTTATTAACAAAAGTATAAATATTTTCTGAATATGCTGTTGTATATTGGAAAGCTATTTCAACTGGATATTCCCCATCTTTTTCTATGTAAATAGGATCTTTATGTATTACTTCTTTATTTTTATTTAAAAATTGTACAAAAGATATTAATCCACCTTCAAAATGGAACTCTGCCTTTTTTATAGGTTCTACTCTTAAATCTGCAATATTTATTTTTAATCCTTTTGTTAAAAATGCAATTTCTCTAAATCTTTCTTCTAATGTTTCATAATTATAGTCTAATGTTTCAAAAATAGTATCATCTGCTAAAAACCTAACTTTTGTACCTGTTTTTTTAGAATCACCAATTCTAGTTAATGGCTCTACAGTTTTTCCTTTTTCGAATTTCATTTGGAAAACTCCACCATCTCTTTGAATTGTAACTTCTGTCCATGTAGATAATGCATTAACAACTGATGCACCAACTCCATGAAGACCTCCTGATACTTTATATCCACTATCTCCGCCGAATTTTCCACCAGCATGTAATTTAGTATAAACTGTTTCAGCTGCTGATATTTTTGTTTTAGGATGTATATCTACTGGAATTCCTCTACCATTATCTTCAACAGATATTATATTTCCTGGCTCAATTTTTATATCAATTTCAGAACAATACCCTGCTAAAGCCTCATCAACACAGTTATCCACAATTTCATAAACCATATGATGTAATCCTCTAATTGATGTACTTCCTATATACATACCAGGTCTTTTTCTTACAGCTTCTAGACCTTCAAGTACTTGTATTTGATCTGCTCCATATTCGTGTTCAAATTTTTCCATTATTTTTTATCCATCCTTTCATTTTTTGATGTTCTTTTTCCTAATGTCACTGATGATATATTTGAAATATATCCTTTTGTTTTGTTATCTTTACTGATAATAATAAGTGATTTTTTATTGTTATCTGATATATCTATAATCTTATCACTAATTCCTAAATTTTTGCAAATATTTTCTAAACAATTTTTCTTTTCTAAACTTTTTATATCTAAAATTGCAATAATATTTTCAGAATTAATAATAACATCCTTTCCAATATGTATATACATTAAACAATTTCCCCTTTTTTTATATGATATAAATTGTAATCCACATTTTGTATTTCAATTTTATCTGTTCCTGTAATAATTACTTGAGTATCTTTTATATTTTCTAAAAAGTTTTTTCGTCTTTTTTCATCTAGCTCAGACATAAAATCGTCTAATAATAAAATTGGGTATTCTCCTATTTCGTCATATATAACATTTAGTTCTGCAAGTTTTAAAGATAATACAGCAGTTCTATTTTGGCCTTGAGAGCCATAAACATTTACTTCTTTATTATTTATATATATCATAAAATCATCTCTATGGACACCTTTTGTTGTAAAACCTTTTATAATATCTAATTTTCTTCTTTCTTTTAACAATCCCAAATAGTTATCTTTATTTTCACAATTTGAAACATATTCTATTGTTAGCTCTTCATTTTGATCTGTTATTTTACTGTGGATATCATTTATTTTCTTTATTATTTTATCCACATAATCCACACGATACCTGTATATAATTTCTCCATACTCTGCTAACTTTTCATCCCATATATCTAATAGATCTTGTGATTTATTTTCTTCTTTTATTTGTTTTAAATAATTATTTCTTTGTTCTAATGTTTTTAAATACAAATTCAAGTTATACACATAATTTGGTCTTAACTGTCCAATCATCATATCTAAAAATCGTCTTCTATTTACCGGACCATCTCTTAAAATGTTAATATCTTCTGGTGTAAAAATAACTATGTTGATATTTCCTAATACTTCACTCAATTTTTTTATTTTTATTCCGTTCACACTTATTTGTTTTTTACTTGAAATATCTACTTTTACTTTTCCATTTCTATCTTTTTTTTGATATTCAACTTCTACAGTTAAATGGTCTTGTCCAAATCTTATTAATTCTTTTTCTTTAGTAGTTCTAAAAGACTTTCCAAAACTACAAAGAAAAATTGATTCTAAGATATTTGTTTTTCCTTGTGCATTATCACCATAAACCACATTAATATTTTTATTAAATTCTATTTCTTGATCTTCATAATTTCTAAAATTGTGTAATTTTATTTTATTAATGTACATATATCTGTCCTTTTTTCACAAATTTCCGTATAGTTATCCACATTTTTGTGGATAACCTGGTGATATTTTCATTGTTTTGTGAATAAACTTTTTTTATTCTTTCATTCTTATTGGAAGAACCATATAAATATAGTCTCCGCCTTCTTCAACAGGTCTTATAATACAAGGTGAAATGCTTGTACCAAAATCTATATATACTTCTTGATCATCAATTGCCCTGAATGCGTCTAAGAAATATTTTGGGTTAAATCCTGCCTCTAGATTTTTACCTTCTGTAGTTACATACATTTCTTCTTTTGCATCTCCTGTTTGATTTGTACAAGAAATTGTTACTTTACCAATATCTATACTTACTTTAACAGGATATTTCTTTTCTTTTTCTATGCTAGATGATGAAATTAAGCTAATTCTTTCAAAACATTCTTGCATTGCACTTTTATCCACTCTTATTCTTGTTTCCCAGTTTTCTGGAATAACACTTGAATAGTTTAAAAACTCTCCATCTAATAATCTTGTTACTATTTTACAATTTTCCATTTCAAATAGCGCTTGATTTTTTGCAATTCCTATTTTAATAAGATCATATGAATCTAAAATGATTTTATTTATTTCATTTAATGTTCTTCCTGGTATTACAGCTGCAAAATCATTTGTTTTTGATTGTAAGAATTTACTCTTCCATGCTAATCTAAAACCATCTACTGCTACTACATTTAATTTGTTATTTTTTATCTCAAACAAACATCCTGTAAAAATAGGTCTGTTTTCTTCTGTACTAACTGCAAATATTGTTTTTCTTATCATTTCTTTTAAAGAAGTTTGATCCATTTCTATAGAATTTTCAATACTTATTTTAGGAAGTTCTGGAAACTCATTAGGATTCATTGTTGCAAGTTTATATAAAGATCCTTCACATTCTATAACTAATAAATTTTTTTCATCTAATGAAATACTAATTTCTGAATCTGGAAGTCTTCTAATAATTTCACTAAACATTATTGCATTTACAACTGTTGCTCCTTGTTCTTTTACTTCACAATTAATTATATACTCTATTCCTATTTCTAAATCATATGTTGTTAATTTTACTTCATTATCATTAGTTTGAATTAATATTCCTTCTAGTATTGGCATTGTTGTTTTACTAGCAACCGCTTTTGTTACGGAATTAATAGCTTTAAGGATATTATCCTTTTCACAAACAAGTTTCATTTTTGCTTCGTCTCCTTTATATAATAATATAATATTTATAGTAGTAGTAGTAATAGGTTATGTGGATTATGTGGAAAACTGTGTGGATCATTATTTTCCCTATACTTTTGGCTGTGAATAACTTAGTGGAAAAACACCAAACTTATCTACATTAAAAAATCTTTTATGGGGAAAATCTAAATATTAACATGTTATATACAATTAATTCACAATAAAATGTGAATATCTAATGTACGTCTTCCGTAAGTAAAACTTCAATTAGATTTTCCAAACATAAATTTATCAAACACAAATTTTGATAAATTTTAAGAATTGATTTAAATGAATATTATTTGTCAGATAATAAAATGTTTTTCACACTTTCCACAATTCTTTTTGTGCTCATATCATTTTGTATTTCTTTATCTATTTTGTTACATGCATGTATAACAGTTGTGTGATCTCTTTTTCCAAAACCGTCCCCTATTTTTGTTAGAGGAAGCCCTGCAACACTTCTACAAAGATACATTGCAATTTGTCTCGGAAAAGTTACATCATTTGATCTTTTTACACCTTTTAATTCTTCCACAGTTATATTAAAATATTTTGCTATTGTTTCTTGAATTAAATCAATAGAAAGTACTTTATCTTGATTTGATACAACATCATTTATAGCTCTTTCAGCCATTTCCATAGTTATATGTGAATTTGTTAAAGATGCTTTAGCAATAAGTTTGTTTAAAACTCCTTCTAGTTCTCTTATGTTAGAATCTATTTTTGTAGCTATATCACACAATATATCATCATCTATAATAATGTTATCTAGTTGAGCTTTTTTACGTAGAATTGCTAAACGTGTTTCATAATCTGGATTTGAAATATCAGCAATAAGTCCCCATTCAAATCTTGATTTTAAACGATCTTCTAATAAATTAATATCTTTTGGTGGTCTATCACTAGAAATGATAATTTGTTTTCCACTTTCGTGTAATGTGTTAAAAGTGTGGAAAAATTCTTCTTGAATACGTTCCTTACCCGCAATAAACTGAATATCATCAATTAATAATACATCAATATTACGATATTTATTTCTAAACATCTCATTTTTATTGTCTTTAATAGCATTGATTAATTGATTGGTAAATTTTTCAGAAGTAACATATAAAATGTTTGCATTTCTATTGTTAATTAAAATTTCATTTGCAATTGCGTGCATTAAATGTGTTTTCCCAAGTCCAACTCCACCATAAATAAACAATGGATTATATGCTGTAGCAGGAGCTTCAGCAACAGCTAAAGCAGCGGCATGAGCAAATCTATTGTTATTTCCAACAACAAATGTATCAAATGTGTATTTTGGATTTAATGTAGAATTTGGATAAGAAGAATTTGTATTAGGTTGATTTAAAACTACATTCTTATCTTCTGTAACGTCATCTTTTAAAATGACAGAAATTTCACAATTTTTATTAGTAATATAATTAAAAGTATTTCTAAATAAATCGTGATATCTTGAAATAATTGATTCTTTTTGGAAAGCATTATTAGCGACTAAAACTATGTTTCCATTTTCTGCACTGTCTATGTCTAAGTCTCTAATCCAGGTTTCGTAAGAAATTTTTGTAACTTCATTTTTTAGAAGTTCTTTTGCTTTTGTTAAAAGTTCATTTAATTCTTCTTTTTGCATTGTTATTTCAATCCTTCCAAAATATAATGTTTCATATATCAAGTGCATAATTTGTAAATTATACACATAATTATCCACAATATTGATATATAATATCAAATAAACAATATTATAGTCAATACAAAAAATAGATTATTTAAAAAATGTTTTTTTTATATTGACATAATAGAAAAATTAGGATATAATTATTAAGCTTATTATTAGTAGATAATCCGTTTACGGTTTAAATATATACAGGAGGTGCTAAATAAAATGAAAAGAACATATCAACCTAAAAAAAGACAAGAACAAAAAGAACATGGTTTTATGAAAAGAATGAAAACTAGATCTGGTAGAAATGTATTAAAAGCAAGACGTGCAAAAGGAAGAAAAAAATTAAGTGCGTAATTAAGGAAGGTCACGAAATTGTGGCCTTTTTTGAAATATGTGGATAATAAAATTTAGATGAGTGATAATAATGAGAAAAATTAAAACATTAAAAATTTTATATTGGAAAACAAATCACAATATATGTTACTAAAAACAAATTAAAAAGTAATGTGATTGGAATTGCAATATCAACGAAAACTTGTGATGCCGTAAGACGTAATAGAATTAAAAGACTTATTAGAGAAAACTATAAATTAATAAAAAATGATTTATACACAGGATACAACATAGTTTTTTTATGGAATAGAAAAGATAAGGTAGAAAATGCAGATTTTCATATTATAAAAGAAGATATGTATAGATTGTTGAAAAAGGCTGAATTATTACCATGAAAAAAATTCTAATAGTTTTATTAAGAGGTTACCAGAAAATTATTTCTCCTATATTTCAAGCAATAGGAGTTCATTGTAAATATTATCCTAGTTGTTCAGAATATATGAAAAACGCAATTGAAAAATATGGTTGTGTAAAAGGAATATATTTAGGAATAAAGAGATTATTAAGGTGCAATCCATTTTCAAAAGGTGGATACGACCCTTTAAAATAAAGTGGAGGATATATGGGTTTTATAGCAGAATTATTTGGGTACTTATTAAATGCTTTATATACTGCATTTAATAACTATGGAATTGCTATTATTGTTTTTTCAGTTATATTAAGACTTATATTAATACCAATTACAATAAAGCAACAAAAATCAATGAAAAAATCAGCAGAATTACAAGAAGAAATGAGAGAAATCTCAAAAAAATATAAAAATAATCCAGAAAAATTGAATCAAGAGACGATTGATTTATATAAAAGAGAAAAAATGAGTCCTTTTAGTGGATGTTTAAGCTCTATTATACAGATTGTTATTATATTATCTGTATTCTGGCTAGTAAGTCAACCTTTGACATATATGAAAAGGGTAGATAAAGACTTAATAGAACAATACAAACAAGAGATTCAAGAAGGAAATAATGGACAAAAATCATCTTATGCTGAAATTGAAGTAATAAATAAAAAAGGAAAAGAAGACGAAAGAGTCTCAATAAATATGGACTTTTTAGGACTTGATTTAAGTAAAGTTCCAGGAAATAATTTGAACGACTGGAAAGTTTATATTATTCCATTGTTATATGTAGTTTCTTCAATTATTTCTATAAAAATGTCAACAGACATGACCAATAAAAAGAAAAAGCATGAAATAGTAGATGAAAATAAAGATCAAGATGAATTAGATACAATGCAAGCAATGAACAAAAATATGACTTATATGATGCCTATAATGTCTGTTATGATAGCATTTATAGCACCACTTGGATTAGCGTTATATTGGTTTATCAGTAATTTATTGATGATAGTTGAAAGAGTTATAATTAATAAAATTATGGAACATAAGGAGGAAGAGGAAAATGCCTAAGAGTATAATAGCAGAAGGAAAAACAACCAATGAAGCAATTTCTAATGGACTTAAAGAATTAAATGTTTCAAAAGAAAAAGTAGATATAAAAGTACTAGAAAATGAACAAAAAAGAAGTTTTTTTAGTATATTGGCTCCAAGAATAGTTAAAGTAGAATTAACATTAAAAGATAATGTAGATAAAAAACAAAAAGATCAACAAGTAAAGTCAAAGGAAAATAGAGCAATTATAGAAACTCAAAAAAAAGAAGCAAATCAAGAAGATATTAAAACTGCAATGTCAAATATAGAACAGTTTTTAAAAGATTTTTCTCATAATTTTGAAGAAATCACATATGAATTAAAAGAAGATAAGGAATTTATAGCTATAGACATTCAAGGGAAAGATTCATCAAAACTTATCGGATATAGGGGAGATGTTCTAAATTCTCTACAAACAATTATCAATTCAATTGCAAATAAAAATTGCGAATCTAGAATACGTGTAATTATTAATATTGGTGATTATAAAGAAAAAAGAGAAAAAGCATTAGAAGATTTGGCAGAAAAAGTTGCAAAAACAGTTTTAAAGAATGGAAAATCAATTACTTTAGAACCAATGGTAGCATATGAGAGAAAAGTAATACATAGTAAATTACAATCAAATACAAAAGTTAGAACATACAGCATAGGAGAAGAGCCATACAGAAAGGTTGTAATAGCTAAGAATAAATAAATATAAATAATAAATCTGAAGTCAAAGTGAAGATTTAATGTAGAAATACAATTAAATTCTATCCTTGACTTTTTTTATATTTAAAGAAGAAGGAGAAAAGATATGAGCAAAACAATTGCAGCGATCGCAACTGCTACGGGTACTGGTAGTATAGGCATTATTAGAATGAGTGGAAAAGATTGCTTTAAAATATTAGAAAAAATATTTGTACCAAGAAACTCAGAAATAAATATAGAAGAAATACCTGGTTATACAATGAAATACGGTTATATAGTAAATACAGATAGTAAAGAAAAAATCGACGAGGTTATAGTTTCTTTTTTTAAAGCACCTAGGAGCTATACAACCGAGAATATGTGTGAAATAAATTCACATGGAGGAACTATTGTTGAGCAAAAAATACTGGAACAATGCTTATTAAATGGAGCAGATTTAGCTGAACCTGGTGAGTTTACTAAAAGAGCATTTTTAAATGGTAGAATTGATTTATCCCAAGCAGAGTCTGTTATGGATATAATAAATGCGAAAACTGATAAAGAAGCAAAAGCATCTTTAAGTCAGTTAGAGGGGAATTTATCAAAAGAAATTCATGAAATCCAAAAAGAATTATTAAGTATTATGGCTGATATAGAAGCTTCAATAGATTATCCAGAATATGATATAGAAGAAACAACAAACAACAAAGCTTTAGAAGTATTGAGTAATGTTAAGCAGAAGTTAACTAAACTAGAAAATAGTTTTAAAAATGGAAAAATTTTAAAGGATGGAGTAAAAACTGTTATAATTGGAAAACCAAATGCAGGGAAATCTTCATTATTAAATATTATGCTTGATGAAGAAAGAGCTATTGTTAGTGATTATGCAGGAACAACAAGAGACACAATAGAAGAATTTATAAAGATTCAAGATGTTCCTTTAAAAATTATAGATACAGCAGGAATTCGAGATACAAATGATAAAATAGAAGAAATTGGAGTAAAGAAAGCAATAAAGTTGGCAGATGATGCAGATTTAATTATTGCAATTTTTGATTGCTCTGGAGAACTCGATGAAGAAGATTTAAGAATCATTAATTTAATAAAAAACAAAGAAACAATCATATTGTTAAATAAATGCGATTTAAGACAAAAAAACGCAAAAACGATAAATTATATGTCCAAATTAAATAAAACGGTTATAGAGGCATCTATGAAGACAAAAAGAGGAATAGATGAATTATATAATTGCATTGAAAAGAAATTTAAGATGAATGAAATAGATATAGGATCAGAAACTGTTGTTACAAATATAAGACATAAAAATCAAATTCATAAAGCAATAGAAAGTATAGACAAAGCGCTAGAAATAGTTAAAAGTCAAATGCCTATAGATATTATAGCTGTAGAGATAAAGCAAACGCTAGAAGACCTTGGAAGTATAACTGGAGACAATGTTTCAGAAGATATAATTAATGAAATTTTTTCAAAATTCTGCCTAGGAAAGTAATTGACAAATAGACAAAAATATATGTCGAAAAAAGTCGAACACAAAAAATATAGGTCTAAAAGCGAAAACGAGTTTGTGAAACATTGTTTTCTGTTTCATAAAAAACGAATAGAATTTAAAATAAACGAAGAATAAATATTATAAAATTGGAGGTAAAAAATGAAATATAATGCAGGAAAATTTGATGTAGCTGTTATAGGAGCAGGACACGCAGGTTGTGAAGCTGCCTTAGCAACTGCAAGAATGGGATTTAAAACATTATTATTTTCAATAAGTTTGGAAGCTGTTGCAAACATGCCATGTAACCCACATATAGGGGGAAGCTCAAAGGGACATTTGGTTAAAGAATTGGATTGCTTAGGTGGTGAGATGGGTAAAAATATAGATAAGACATTTACTCAACTTAGAATGTTAAATACATCAAAAGGCCCAGCGGTGTATTCTTTGAGAGCTCAAGCAGATAGAAAAAGATATCAGATGGAAATGAAACATACTTTGGAAAAACAAGAAAATTTATACCTTAAACAAGCAGAAATTGTAAATATTGCTGTGGAGGACGGAAAGGTAAAATCAGTTGAAACAAATATAGGTGCTATTTATGAAGTTGATTCTGTAATATTAGCTACAGGAACATATCTAAAAGGAAAAATATTTATAGGTGAAACATCTTTTGAAAGTGGCCCAGACGGAGTGTTTCCAGCAAATAAGCTATCAGACATGTTAAAAAAGATGGGAATAAATCTTGTAAGATTTAAAACAGGGACTCCTGCTAGAGTTAATAAAAATAGTATAGATTTCTCAAAAATGGAGATTCAAGAGGGAGATAAAAATCCTTCTGCATTTTCTTTTGAAGATAAAATTTCAGAAGATGAGGAACAATTACCATGCTATCTAACGTATACAACAAAGGCTACACATGATTTGATTAGAGCTAATCTACATCGTTCACCACTTTATAGTGGACAAATTGTGGGAACAGGACCAAGATATTGTCCTTCAATTGAGGATAAAGTAGTTAGATTTGCAGACAAAGAGAGACATCAAATTTTTATAGAACCAATGGGAAGAGATACTGATGAAATGTATGTACAAGGAATGAGTTCATCATTACCGGAGGACGTTCAAATTGCTATGTATAGGACAATTCCTGGATTAGAGCATGTAGAGTTTACAAGACCAGCATATGCAATAGAATATGATTGCATAGAGCCTTCAGAATTAAAATTATCACTAGAACATAAGAAAATTAGTGGAATGTTTTTCGCGGGACAAATAAATGGAACTTCTGGATATGAAGAAGCTGCTGTTCAAGGAATAATGGCAGGAATTAATGCAGGAAGAAAGCTTCAGGGAAAAACTCCTATTATATTAGATAGATCACAAGCGTATATTGGGGTTTTAATAGACGATATTGTAACAAAAGGAACGAATGAACCATATAGAATGATGACCTCAAGAGCAGAGTATAGGCTACTTCTAAGACAAGACAATGCAGACTTAAGATTAACGGATATTGGTTATGAGGTTGGACTTATTTCTGAGCAAAGATATAAAAAGTTTTTAGAGAAAAAAGATCAAATTAAAAAAGAAATAGAGAGAATGAATAAAACTACAGTAAAACCAACCAAAGAGGTGAATGAGTTTTTAACTAAAAATAATTCTTCACAGATAACAAATGGGGTAAAATTATCAGAATTACTAAGAAGAACAGAGATTACGTACGAAAAATTAAAAGAAATTGACGAAGACAGACCAAAACTAGATAGAGAAGTTGAAGAGGAAGTGGAAATTCAAGTAAAATATGAAGGTTATATTAAATTACAAGAGCAACAAGTAGAAAAATTTAAGAAATTAGAAAAGAAACTTCTTCCAAATGATATTAATTATAGCGATTTAAAAGGACTAAGGATAGAAGCAAGACAAAAATTAGACAAAATTAAACCTGAATCAGTTGGACAAGCATCTAGAATATCAGGTGTTTCACCAGCCGATGTATCAGTATTATTAATATATTTAGAGCAAATGAAAAAAAGCGAAAAATAATCTATAAAAGGAGAAAATAAGGAGAAAATATGGAAAGAGAAAGTTTTTCAAAAGAATTAATTGAAAAAGCTAAGAAAGTTAATATAGAAATAGATGATAAAAAAGAAGAACAATTTTATAATTATATGAAGCTTTTATTAGAATGGAACGAAAAGATTAATTTAACAGCAATTACAGAACAAAATGACATTATATTGAAACATTTTATAGATAGTATCACAATAAACAAGTATATAGAACAAAGTAATTCCATTATAGATATAGGTACAGGAGCAGGTTTTCCAGGAATTCCTCTAAAAATTATGAATCAAAATAAAAAGATCACACTAGTAGATTCTTTAAATAAAAGGATAAATTTTTTAAATGAAGTGTGTAAAGAAATAAGTTTAGAAAATATACAATGTATCCATGCAAGAGCAGAAGAACTTGCTAGTGATTTAGAATATAGAGAGAATTACGAAACAGTGGTATCTAGAGCGGTTGCAAGGTTAAATGTATTAATAGAGTATATGCTTCCATTTGTAAAAAAAGGAGGTTTATGCATATGTATGAAAGGCCCTAATATAGACGGAGAACTTGAAGAGGCAAAAAATGCAATTAAATTATTAGGTGGAAAAATTAAAAGCGTAGAGAGTTTCTTTTTACCAGATAGTGATATAGAAAGAAATGTTATAATAATTGAAAAGGTTGCAGAAACGCCAAAAAAATACCCTAGAAAGGCGGGGCTTCCATCGAAACAACCAATCATTTAATATTTAAAAAAGTCAAAATATATAAACAAAAAATCTTAAAAAAATTTAATAAAATTTAAGATAATTCATTGACATATTAGTCATAATTTTATATGATTAATATGTTAATTTTTTTATGGAGGCTACGAGATAATGGGAAAAGTTGTATCAATAGCAAATCAAAAAGGTGGGGTCGGAAAGACTACAACATCAGTTAATTTAAGCACTATACTTGCAAAAAAAGGTAAAAAAGTATTAATGATAGATGCCGATCCACAAGGAAATGCATCAAGTGGTGTAGGTATAGATAAAGATGTCGAAGAATCGGTTTATGATATATTAATTGATGATACTGAAATAGAAAAAGTTGTTAAAAAGACAAATATAAAAAACTTATCAATTTGTCCTTCTAACATAAACCTTGCGGGAGCTGAGGTAGAGCTTGTTTCAATGATGTCAAGAGAATATAGACTGAAGGAGAAACTAGATTCTATTAAAGATAATTATGATTATATTATAATAGATTGTCCACCATCTTTAGGTCTTGTTACATTAAATGCTTTTACAGCGTCTGATAGTGTTTTAATACCAGTGCAATGTGAGTATTATGCTCTAGAAGGATTAGGACAGTTAATAAATACAGTTAATTTAGTAAAAAAGCATTTAAATAAAAATATTGAGATTGAAGGAGCTTTACTAACAATGTATGACATCAGAACAAACCTATCAAATCAAGTTGTTAAAGAAGTAAAAAAATACTTTAATGATAAAGTATATAAAAATGTAATTCCAAGAAACGTTAAGCTAAGTGAAGCGCCAAGTTATGGGATGCCTATTACTATATATGATCCAAGATCAAAAGGTGCAAAAAGTTATGAAAAATTTGCAAAAGAATTCTTAAAGAATAACGAAACAGATTCAAAAGGAAAACATGCATTGTAATTAATTCAATAGATAAGAAAGAGAGAGTGAAGAAAATGGCTAAAAAAACAGGGCTAGGAAAAGGGTTAGATGCTTTATTTTCAGATAACATATTAGAAGAAGATGAAGAAGCAAAACTTAAAGATGGAGAAGAAATTGTTAAGAAAATTAAGATAATTGAGATAGAACCAAACAGAGAACAACCAAGAAAAATATTTAATAATGAAAGTTTGGAAGAGTTAGCAGAATCAATAAAAAAATACGGAATAATTCAACCTATTATTGTTAACAAAAAAGATGATTATTATGAGATAGTAGCAGGAGAAAGAAGATGGAGAGCTGCTAAAAAGGCTGGACTTACTGAGATGCCATGTATTGTAAGAGGCGATGATGAGAGAAGAAATAAGGAAATTGCATTAATTGAAAATATTCAAAGAGAAGATTTAAACCCAATAGACAAAGCTAGAGGATTTAGACAATTAATGGATGAATATGAAATGACTCAACAACAACTTTCAGATACAATTGGTTTGAGCAGAAGTGGTATTGCAAATACAGTTAGAATATTAAATTTAGATCCAAGAGTAATAAAATTAGCAGAAGAGGGTAAATTAACAGAAGGACATTGTAGATCATTAATGGCAATACAAGATGCAGATAAGCAATATGCTGCAGCTATGGTAATTGTTGAAAAAGGTGAAACAGTACGAGATATTGAAAGAAAAGTAAAAAATAATAAAAAAGCACAAAAAATAGATCCAAAGTATGATGCAATATTTAGAGATATTGAAGATTCTTTCCAAGGATTTTTTGGAACTAAAGTTAAATTAGATGCTAAAAAAAGAAGTGGAAGAATAATTATTCAATATTCTTCAAATGAAGACCTAGAAAGAATTTTAGGACTTATAAAATAAAGATATTTGAGGAGGAAGGATGGAATCAGTTTTAGATTTTTTAAGGACAGATACTTTTTTAATTATTCTTTTAGGAGGAATGTTAATTTTATTTGTTTTGTATATTTCAAATATAGTTAAGCTATCTAAAATTAGAAAAGACTATAACCATTTTATGAAAAAGCTTGGAAATGGTAATAATGTAGATGAAATATTAAGGGCATATATAAACGAAGTAGAAAGAGTAGAAAATAAAAATGAAGAAATTGTTTCATACTGCAAAAGGCTAGATGAAAATGTTGCAAAATGCATACAAAAAACGGGTATGGTCAGATATAATGCATTTAGAGACACTGGAAGTGATTTAAGCTTCTCCCTTGCACTTTTAAATGAACACAATGATGGAGTGGTTTTAAACGGAATTTATGCAAGAGATATGTCAAATATATATGCTAAACCAATAGAAGGCGGAAAATCCAAATATGCGCTTTCTGATGAAGAAAAACAAGCAATAGAAATAGCTATGCAAAAATAACTTAGATTAATAAAAACATATGGTGACTAAACACTAAATTTTCTAAAAATTACTATTGACAAGCAAAGGTCAAATATGTTAATATATATACTGTTACCACGATTGGTAACAGATGCACGGAGAGGTGGTCGAGTTGGTTTATGGCACCAGTCTTGAAAATTGGCGTAGGTTTGTAGCCTACCGTGGGTTCGAATCCCACCCTCTCCGCCATTTTTTTATAGGAAAATCTTCGATTTTCGAGCTTTAAATAACATTTTGGAGGCTTACCCAAGTGGTTGAAGGGGACAGTTTGCTAAACTGTTAGGGTTCGCAAGGGCCGCGAGGGTTCAAATCCCTCAGCTTCCGCCAAAAGGATACTTGTTTTAGCAGGTATTCTTTTTTTGTGTCATATTATAAGAATATTTAAATAATATATATTAGGTGATAATTATGAAAATGGCATTGTGCTTATCTGGTGGTGGTGTAAAGGGCGCAGCACATATTGGAGCATTAAAAGCATTCGAAGAGGCAAATATTGAGTTCAATTATATATCAGGAACATCATCAGGAAGCATTGTAGCGGCTCTATACGCTGTAGGATATTCTTCAGATGAAATATATTGTTTATTTAAAAAGTATGCTAAAAAGATAAAATATATCGATATGGGAGCTATATTAAAGATACTAAAAAATCTAATTACAAAAGGAAAATTTATAGTAGAAGGATTAAATAGTGGTAGAGCAATTGAAAAGGCTATTACTAATGCATGTGCCAAAAAAGGAATATATACTATTGGAAAAGTACAAAAGGAATTGTTAGTGCCAAGCGTTGCCTTAGATACAGGAAAAATATACTTTTTTAATTCTATGCAAAGAAGAGCTACTTATTCAGATGAAATAGTATATGATGACAAAATCGAAATTGGAAAAGCTGTTAGGGCAAGTTCAAGTTATCCAGGTGTGTTTTGTCCATGTGAATACAATGGAATAAAGCTTATAGATGGAGGAATACGAGAAAATACTCCCTGGAGAGAATGGAAAAAAGTTGGTGTAGATAAAGTAATTTGTATTGGATTTGAAACCAAAAATGAGGCTAAGAAAGAAAAAAATATGGTTGATATTATTAGTGATTCACTTGGAATTTTGTGCCATGAATTATCTAATTATGAATTATATGGAGTGGATTATTTAATGAAAATAAAAACAAAAGATGTATCATTATTAGATACAAAGCAATTTTCGTATTTATATGAACAAGGATATAATCAGGCAAAAAAATTTATAAAAGTTGAATTAAGTAAAATATTATGATAATATAACGAAAAAGGGGGTAATAAAATGAAATATCAAATTATTGGAAAAACAGTACCAACAGTAGAAGTAACATTAAATAAAGGTGAGTCTATGTATACACAAAGAGGAGGAATGACTTGGCAAACACAGGGAATAAAGATGTCAACAAATGCACGTGGTGGATTGATGAAGAGTTTAGGAAGAATGTTTACAGGTGAATCAATTTTTATGAGTACATATTCTGCAGAAGTAGATAATGCACAAATTGCATTCGCAACAACAGTTCCTGGAGATATACAACCTATTAATTTATCAGAAGTTCCAAATGGGATGACAATACAAAAAGGAGCATTTTTATGTGCAGAGCCAGGTGTAGAATTAAGTGTTGCATTTTCAAAAAGGTTTTCTGCTGGATTATTTGGAGGAGAAGGATTTATTCTTCAAAAAGCAACAGGAAGGGGAATGTTATTCTTAGAAGTAGATGGAGATCCTATTGAAAAAATATTAGCTCCTGGGGAAGTTTTAAAGGTGGACACAGGTAATGTAGTTGCATTTGAAAATACGGTGTCTTATGAAATTGAAACTGTAAAAGGATTAGGAAATATTCTATTAGGGGGAGAAGGATTATTCTTAACTAGACTGGTAGGGCCAGGAAGAGTAATTATTCAATCTCAAAACTTTGGAGATTTTGCAGGTAGAATAATTTCAATGATTCCACCAAAAGGAAATTAAAAAATATCCCAACACTTTGTGTTGGGATTAATTTTTATTAATTAACTTTACTTTCAACATGTGCTTCAATAGCATCGTTTTCTTTTCTAATTGATTCTTTCTCCGCTTGTTGTTTCTTTAAATTATCTTTGGCTACTGTCATAAGTAGCTTTATTCTGTTTGTTTGATTTGCTTCACTTGCACCAGGGTCATAATCAATTGGAGATATATTTGCTTCTGGATAAGTGTTACGAATAGTCTTAATAACACCCTTTCCTACAACATGATTTGGAAGACAAGCAAAAGGTTGGACACATACGATATTTGGTATACCGTGTTCAATATATTCAATCATTTCTGCTGTTAAGAACCAGCCTTCACCTGTTTGGTTACCTATTGATAAAATATTTTTTACTTTATCTTCTAATTCCCATATGTCACAAGGTTGTAAGTAACCTTTTTTAGAGTTTGCTAAAGCAATTCTCTCATCTTTTTCTAATATATCTATTAACTTAATAGCTGTTTTAAATAATTTTGCCTTTAATTTATCTGTTTTAATTAATTGATTAAATGTAATTTTATGAGTAGCTATGAATTTAATAAATCCCATAAAATCTGGAAGTATTACCTCTGCACCTTCATCTTCAAGTTTATTCGCAATAAAGTTATTTCCAAAAGGATGGTATTTAATTAATACTTCTCCTACTATACCTACCTTTGGTTTTATAACAGATGTATCTAATTCGATTTTTTCAAAATCATTTACAATATCATAGATACTTTGCTTAAATTCTTTCATTGTAGATTTTTCTAATAATTTCTTACATTTATCCATCCACTCATCAAATAGTTTCTGAGATTCTCCCTTATTTACTTCATATGCTCTATTTTTAGTTAACATTTTTTGAAGTAAATCAGCATAAACTACCATTTTTAATAGTCTTTCAATTAAAGGAAGTGTAATCTTAAATCCAGGCATTTTCTCCATACCAACAACATTAAATGAAATAACTGGAACATTTTCAAAACCGGCATCTTTTAATGCTTTACGGATAAATCCAATGTAATTTGTTGCTCTACATCCACCACCTGTTTGAGACATAATTAAAGCAGTTTTATTAAGATCATATTTACCTGACTCAAGAGCTTCTATCATTTGTCCTGTAACGAGAATTGAAGGATAACATGCATCATTATTAACGTATTTTAATCCTGTTTCAACAGTATGAGATGTGCATTCTCTTAATAATTCAACTTTGTATCCAGAAGCACGTACAGCGGCTTCTAATAGCTCAAAGTGAATAGGTGCCATTTGAGGAATAAGGATTGTATAATCTTCTTTCATATCTTTTGTAAATATTTTTTTACGAATTTCATAGTCTCCATTTCCTTTTTGTAATTCTTTATTTTTTAAACGTTTATTCATACTTGCAAGTAAAGAACGAATACGAATTCTTACAGCTCCTAAATTATTTATTTCATCTATTTTTATTAAAGTATACATTTTGCCAAAACTTGTTAGTATTTCTTCAACCTGATCTGTAGTAACGGCATCAACGCCACAGCCAAATGAATTTAATTGTACTAACTCTAGGTTATCATGTTTTCCAACGTAATCAGCTGCTGCATATAACCTTGCGTGGAACATCCATTGATCGACTACTCTTAGAGGACGTTTTGCTTCTGTAAGGTTTGCAATGCTGTCTTCAGTAAGAACACATAAACCTAAACTAGTAATTAAAGTATCAATACCATGATTTACTTCTGGGTCTACGTGATATGGACGTCCCGCTAATACTATACCTTTTAAATTATTTTCCTCTATGTATTTAACAGTTTCTTCACCTTTTTTATGAATATCATCTCTACATTTTTGATATTCAGCTTCAGCCTTTTTAGCAGCTTCTAATAGTTCTTTTTTTGTAAAATTATACTCAGCAAATTCAGGTAATTCCATAATTGTTTTTGCTAAATTTTTAGCGTCAAAAGGTAAGAAAGGATTTAAAAATTTAATATTTTTTTCTTTTAATTCTTCTACGTTATTTTTTAATACCTCTGAATAAGATATAACAATTGGGCAATTATAATGGTTGTCTGCTTTTTCATATTCTTTTCTAGAATATGGCATACAAGGATAAAAGATAGTTTTTATACCTTGATTAATTAGCCCAATAATATGACCGTGTGAAAGTTTTGCTGGAAAACATACAGATTCAGAAGGCATTGATTCCATTCCTTTTTCATATGTCTTACGGTTACTCTTTTCAGAAAGTATAACTCTGAAACCAAGACTTGTTAAGAATGTGAACCAGAAAGGATAGTCTTCATACATATTTAAAACTCTAGGAATACCAATTACTCCTCTTGGAGCGTCTTTTTCCTCTAAAGGTGTATATCCAAATATTCTTTCATATTTATATTTCACAAGGTTAGGAAGATTAGTTTTTTCACCTACAATTCCTGCACCTTTTTCACAACGGTTACCAGAAATATATCTACTTCCATTGCTAAATTTATTAATTGTAAGTAAGCAGTGATTTTCACATCCATTACAACGAACATGTGAAATATCAATTTTTAGACTATCTAAAGCATCTAATTTTGTAATAGTAGATACATATTCCATATCTAGATTAGATTCATATTGCTCTTTTGCAAGTAATGCAACGCCGTATGCACCCATAAGACCAGCTATATCAGGTCTTACCACATTTTTACCTACTATTAACTCAAATGCTCTTAGAACAGCGTCATTATAAAAAGTTCCACCTTGTACAACTATGTGGTCACCTAAAGTTTTTACATCTCTTACTTTCATTACTTTTTGAATTGCATTTTTTATAACAGAGTATGAAAGCCCAGCAGAGATATCACCAACTGAATAGCCTTCCTTTTGTGCTTGCTTAATCTTTGAGTTCATAAATACCGTACATCTTGAACCTAAATCAACAGGTCTTCTTGCTTCAATAGCAGCATTTACGAATTCTTGAATTGAAATATTTAAACTCTTTGCGAAAGTTTCAATGAATGATCCGCATCCAGAAGAACAAGCCTCGTTTAGCATAATATTATCAATTGAACCATTTTTCATTTTAATATATTTCATATCCTGACCACCAATGTCCACAATACTTGTAACATTTGGCATGAATTTTTTTGCAGCCGTATAATGAGCAATTGTTTCGATTTCATTTAAATCCACATTTAAAGCTGTTTGAATTAACTTTTCTCCATATCCAGTAACACCACTATAACGAATTACAGCTTTTTCAGGTATCTCACTATAAAGTTGCTTCAACATTTTAATTACACTTTGTAAAGGATTTCCTTCGTTACTTCCATATAAAGAGTAAAGAAGTTTGCCATCACTATCAATTAGAACAAGTTTAGTTGTTGTAGATCCAGCATCAATACCAACATAGCAATCACCAGAATATGTCTTTAAATCAGCTTTTTCAACTTTATCTTTCTCATGTCTTTGCTTAAATTCATCATATTCAGCGTCTATGGAGAATAAAGGAGATAAAGGTTGTGAAGTATCATCATGAGACATTCTTAAAACTTCAATCTTACTCTTTAATTTCTCTACTGTAATAGGGTGAGCATTGACTGAGTCAAGTGCAGCACCTTTAGCTACAAGTAAATGGGCCTCATCTGGAATAATAATTTCTTCATCTGTAAGGTGTAAGGTTTCTATAAATCTATTTCTTAACTCTGATAAGTAGTTAAGAGGACCACCTAAAAATGCAACTTTTCCTCTAATTGGTCTTCCACAAGCAAGTCCACTAATTGTTTGATTTACAACGGCCTGGAATATAGAAGCTGCAATATCTTCTTTAGCAGCGCCTTCATTTAATAAAGGTTGTATATCGGTTTTAGCAAAAACTCCACATCTAGATGCAATTGGGTAAATCATTTTATGATTTTTTGCAAGTTCATTTAATCCAGTTGGATCTGTGTGTAAAAGAGAAGCCATTTGATCAATAAAAGCTCCTGTACCCCCTGCACAAGTACCATTCATACGTTGCTCAATTGATTTATCAAAATAAATTATTTTAGCATCCTCACCACCAAGCTCAATTACAACATCAGTCTGAGGAATATATTTTTCTACAGATCTTTTACAAGAAACTACTTCCTGAATAAATGGTAAGTCTAAAAATTTAGAGGCAGACATTGCACCAGATCCTGTCAAAGCGATTGTAAATGTAGCATTAGGGTACATTTGAGCTAAATTTTCTAAAACATTACATACGGTGTTTTTCGTATCAGAAAAATGTCGTTGATAATCACGGTATATAGTTTCTAACTTTTCATCCATAACAACAATTTTTACGGTAGTTGAACCAACGTCCAAACCTACATGTAATAAAGTATCCATCATAAAAACTCCTATCTATAATATACATATATGTACATAAAATCTTCTTTTTTAAAATTAAAGTTATTTATCAAAAATAACGATAATAAATCAACTTTATTGTATACGGAAATACGAAATTTGTCAAATGAAAATATTGTGAAAAATGTGGAAAATTATAGTAAAAATTTAATCATAACTGCAAATAAATTAATTAAATAAAAAAGTTCTAAAAATGACTTGTCTATAATATAAATGAAATAAAACAAGCTAAAAAAGAAGGAGGATAATAATGAAGAAAAAAATAATACTTGTTATTTTAATTTTAATATTAATACTAGGAGGATGGATATACAT
>ERZ1034691.830-NODE-830-length-21992-cov-10.020285_pt1 | contig 21992 bp, 20 predicted proteins | sample MGYA00520638_ERZ1034691 | MGnify/ENA primary metagenome ERZ1034691 (study PRJEB33766, sample SAMN09781763) | gut metagenome | biome: gut microbiome | host: Homo sapiens | place: Madagascar | study: EMG produced TPA metagenomics assembly of the PRJNA485056 data...
TAACCAGTAAACTTTCCTCATTCTTCTCTCAAACACTTTTTATATGTACTTTCATTTCAGGAAACTGCCCCCATGAGATAGGGAAAGAAGGTCGGTGAAAAATGTTGAAAAATCGCCTAGAACCATCTCTTCTTCATTTTCTTGCGGTAAAGGACATCCTGGTGCATCAGACTTTCAGCCTCTTCCAGAGTTGTGGTGAAGGCTTGCGGACAATAGGTATTCACCTTATATTTCGGATAATGTGAATGCTTTTTCTCCTCCAGCTCTTCCGTTTCTAAAATTTCGAGCTTGAAGATGGCAGGAACATCCCGATGCTGTGGATGCTCAGCCAATTGCTTGAATTCCTCGTATGTCATGGGATGGTTATTTTAAGAATTTGTGAAAGTCAATCTTAGGTCTAAGTTCTGGGAGACCATCTTCATCAGGGTCAATCTGATTTTTTGTAGTTCCCCTTCTAACTATATTTTTGTGGATTCTGAGTTGTCTAAGTCCCTTTCGGGGATTCCCCTTTTCCGTTACGATTCTTTAAGGGATGATATTGGTGTTTCTTCTGGTATTTTGTACCATCACAGTTTGTGATGTCGATTTCCAAGACCAATCCTTCCAACTGAAAGTCTATCGGAATATTGATGGCACGTCTTTCGATATCCATTTCGTTGAAGTTGATGCCGTCCTTTTTGCAGAGCACGATATCCAGATAGTCTGACATATCTGGTATAGTTCCAGGCTCCGACATTTGTGGTCGAAACTCTCCAAACGCTTCCTTCACATACTCGAATATTCCCCGAGTATATTTTTCGATATCCACCCCTACATATCGAGTATAGGTGTATTTGATAATACATAAAGACATTTTATTTGCCATTTTATTCTTTCTTTTTGGTTATACCTTTATAATATAGTAATATGAAGGGAAAATTTCAAAAAATATTCTTGTAATTCCAATTTTTCATCTTAAAATTTAGAACGGCAAGGGATTGTAAGCTATAGCTCTACTTGTTTTGCTATTTTACAAGATTAATAACTTGATTGATTTTGTCAATCATATCATCAAGCGTATTTTCTATATTTTTAGTAACGGTATTTAAATCGTTATAATAGAAAACTCCAAAAGAATTGTATCGGGGCTTATCTTCTGATTCCACTTTCTTAGGGGGAACCATAGTTGCAAGTTTAGCTCCTCTAATGATCCTATCAGTCTCTTCATTCCAATTCTTTGTATTATGTTTTTTGGAATATTTTGGCTTTTTCGAAAGCATATCTAAAAAACCGGCTCTCAAAGGATGGTTACCTTGCTGTTGGAGCACAAAGATACCCTTTTGGGGAATAAGATACTTCAATTCAAGGAGGGCTTCGCCATGGTAGTAGCTAACTCTCATAAATAATTTGTCTTTATTTTCAGTACCATTTTCTCCCCAGATTTCTTGATCAGAAGTGACGATTGTTGGCTGAAAATCTTTACCAAACTTCTTTTCTAGTTTCTTGGCTAATTGCAAGGCACATTGGTGCATAACAAGCTTCTGCCATATATCATTACAGCGGAGGGTGGAAAAATCCTCATTTTTGAGAATTTCCCAATTGTCAGTATATTTAATTTGTTTCAAACAGTTGTTGGTATATGTGTAGAATGCATCAATAAACTCACAATATTTTTCCAGAAGTTCTTTGTAAAACTTATCTTTGACAAGATCCAGATTGGCGTGTAGGGCTTTAGAGTAATCTGCATATGTTACAATTATCCATCCGGATTCTTTGACAGCTTCTTTGTCTAAGAAATCTTCAGCTAATGTGAGTAAGATATACTTTGTCTTTGGAAGTTTTGCGTTTTCTTTCCAATTATTAAACTTTGCAGTATTGAGACTTTTTAAATTCAATTCAGCTTTACATTGTGCTTTGTCAGCCTCTTCGTTAAGAGCGTCAACTTTCTTTTTATAATTATCAAGCTGAGCCTTATAAGCTATGCTCTTGAATTTATTCTCTAGAACCAGACGGATTTTTCCCGTTTCTGATTTCTTATCGTTGATCATTTTCTCGCAAATACTAAAATCAAAATTCTTGTATTCACGTTTGACTTCCATACAATCTGTATTATAATTAAAAGTATCTTCTCCTAACCAGGTAGAAAGAATCCTTTTGAAAAGAGTTTGCGTATTCTTATTTTCTGCTAACCATGCCAAAAAGTTGCTATGAAACAACTCTTTGGATGATAAGGATAGCTGGAAGATAGGATTGTTGTTTAATTGTTCTACAAATGTATCCATAATTCTTCGTTATATTTTTTAAGGCGAAGTCGTACTTGATTACGACATCGTCTTGTTTATAAATAAGAAGCAATTCCGCTTGGACAAGCATAAGAACTTACCGACTTCGTTCTTGTGTACAATGAATTGTCCAGATTCTCAGTACGAACCAAGCATGGTTGTTTCCTTAACATGTCTGCTGCTTGTTTAGAACAGCACTGCAAATATACCATTTTTTTTTTCTAAAGTTGTTCATTGTGAGCTGATTTTTTTGCAAAAATAGGTGTTTTTTCTGCTTTTTCAGCGTTCCATTCCGTTCCAAGTTCAAAATATGAGGCTTTTTTGTGGAAATATCTTATTGGTTGGATTTGTTCTACTATCTTTGCAGCATGGAACAGATATTACGTGAAATGATAGAAAGGATGGTGGGGCGCAAGATGGTTGTGCCCCGCGACTTCGTTTGGTTGAGCGAAAAGGTGCTGGAGCGTACCCGGCAAAGGGTGAGTGCCTCTACGCTGCGATTCGCCATGTTTCGTGTTGGCATTCGGGATGACTTGTACATCAAAATAATTTACAAATAGTCGTCTGAGAATCGATTTTTTTCAACCGAGGTGTCGCTTGCCGTGGAAATGACGCGATTATGGGCTATTTTGGTAAACGGTTGATTATTAATGGATTATGTTTTTTGACTGTTTCCCAGCGTTGCCAATTCGCTAAAAAGGCGTCGCCGTTACGGTGCAATCGCGTTGCGATTACGGTGTAACGGCAACGCCATTGCACCGTAACGGCAAACAAAAATGGCCGAAAAGCCGCCTGCGGCGTTGCGAAAGGGCGAAAGGCTACCCTTTTTCCGTTCTATTTGCCCCTGTCTCCAAGTGTTAAATTTTGGCAATAATATTTTACAATTCAACGTGGATGCGGCGTTTCCTTTTCAAACACGGATGTACATTCGCGTGCATTGCAGGGTGCGGGTAGGGATTGCGCATTAAACCTTCGGGCATGGTTTTACGTCTAATTGGCGGATAGAGCTTATCTATCATTATTTAGGTATCATAATAACTATTCAAGTTTTTGTGGCTTATGAAAAGAATGATGAAAATTTTGATGATGGTCATTTGCTGCATACTTTCATGCAACATGGCGGCCAACGCGGGCAACGACAAGCCCATCTCTGTTAACGCCCTTCCTGCGAAGGCCCAGACATTGCTCAGCATCCATTTCGGCAAGCAGAAGGTGATGCTCGCCACGGTGGAGGGCGTGGTCAGCAAGAGCTATGACGTCGTGCTGAAGAACGGCACGAAGCTGGAGTTTGATAAAAAGGGAAATCTCACGGAGGTGGAATGCAAGCAAGGCACGGTGCCATACCGCTTGATTCCGCAAGCCATCAAGAATTACCTGAAGGCCAACTACCCAAGGCAGACGGTGAAGAAGCTTGAGATAAAGAAGAACGAATACGAGGTGGAGCTGGCCAACGGATTGGACTTGACCTTCAACAATCGTTTCCAGTTGGTCGACATGGACTGACCATTGTTTTCCGCAACATTCTGCCCAATCGATTCAACACGACACCGAGATAAAGCAGTGAAAATGATTAGGAAGCCATAAATGATTCAGTCGTGAGCACTGATATGGCGAGAATATGTGATGGAGTTTTCGCCAACAAGTGGTTCTGGATGTCCTGTTCCTGTTTCTGGGTGTTCTTCTAATTCCGGGAGAAGATCATGCAGCTTTTTGAATAGAACAGGATTAGACTTTTTCCACTTCTTTATGACTTTCTCTGCTTTCTTGGAAAAGTCAATATGGTATCTCATAGAGCCTCCATCCATTTTTGGGCATCAGTTGCATTTTCGAAGTGGAGGGTATCACCACGTTTGTATTCCTCGCGAGCTTCATCAATGTCTTTTTGAAGTTCTTCTGTTATGTGGTTTTGTTTAGCGTTAGCCATGCTGCTATTCTTGTTATTGGCGAGGAAGGTCTTGATTCGTACAAGTAAATTGATGTCAGAGACATCCAATACTTGGCGAATAATGTCCATTTGTGTCAATTTTATGTTTGTTCCATCCATAACCGTAATTATTTGTTATGGCAAAATTACGATTAATATTTTGATGAACTAAATTTTCATGCTATTTTTTTCTGTTTTCCACGAAGGTTTTGTATTAGTTCAGTGGCCATGTTGCCTTGTGGTTATGTCTTGTCGCAAGACAAGCGTTAACCCCGCTAACACAAACATGCCGGCACAAGACGTTTTTAACGTCTCCTGCCGGCATGCCGCTTATTAGTCTATGTGATGTTTCTTTCTCTTTTGCCGCGCAAGGCGGATGCCTTTACGCGCCAGCCAGACCGCGAGAACGGAGAAGAGCCTCGCCATAGTCGCCCATTGCCTTTACATACATGGCAGCGAGGGTGCTCATCTTTGACATGATGGTCTGCTTGATACTTGTGTTCTTCATGATTTGTTATCCTTTCTACATTATATAATTAAACATCGCGAGGCACGCTTGCCTCATTAATCTAAAACCTAATATCCTTTATTTTCGGCAAAGTTATGCATCAAACGCGAATGTTCCGCCTCTTTCACCGACAAATGGTAAAAATGCCGCGTTTTATTGACCAGCGTCAAACCAGAGAGCCTCGACGTGGCATCCCTTGTGGTGCCCTCGTGTTTTTTGGCGGGTATGGGGAAAGGTAGTACCTTTGCAACCGTCGAAAGGAATTCCACGACAAACAAGACAATTTACTAATCAACTTAAAAGAAAGGAGAAAAACAATGAGTGTACGTTACAAGAAGGTAATGGGTAAGGGCGTAGGCAGCCCAGTAGCTAACAAGTGGTATGGCCGCGCGGTGAGCATGGGTCGCGTGAAGACCGCGGACCTCGCCGAGGAGATAAGCCACTCCACCACTGTCACCCGCGCCGACATCATGGCCGTGCTCATAGAGCTAACCCAGGTCATGAAGAAGCACCTGCAAAACTCCATGACCGTGGAGCTTGACGGTCTGGGCGACTTCCGTGTGGGCCTTAAGACCAAGGTCGCTGACAAGGCCGAGGACTTCACTGCCGCTAACATCTACGGCTACCAGATACTCTACCACCCGGAGGTGAGGTTCGTGGCCAGCGGCAAGGTCGGTGATAAAGGAAAGCGCAAGGGAACCTATGTGAAGACCATGCTCGACGGCGTCTCAGCACAGCTGTTGCCATCAAGCACCGCGGCCTCTGATGCCAACACCAAGACCTCTGAGGGCAACGCGTAGACGCCGACATGGCTTCGCAAACGCAATGGTATAACCAATTAAAGAAAGAAAAGGAGGATTAGAATGAAGAAGGAAACTTGGAAGATGGTAATCAACATGCTCATCTCGGTGCTCACCGCCATAGCCACCACTTTGGGGCTGACCTCGTGCATGTAGCATAACGCAAAGTCCGCCGCTCTCCGTATGTGGAAAGCGGCGGACTTCTTCTTGAACAGGTAGGGACAATCGGGCTCGAACCGATGACCTCTGCAATGTGACTGCAGCGCTCTAAACCAACTGGGCTATGCCCCTGTTTCTTGTTTTGCGACTGCAAAGTTAGGCATTTTTCATCGCCCTGCCAAATTTTTCCCGGTTTTTTTCTTGTCGCCACCCGTTTTTTTTGTTTAGTTGGGGCGTAAGCGATATGTTTTTATATTAACGACAATAGAGACAATCGTTAACAATATTGTTTTTATAGTAGTTAGATTCTTACATTGGATTCATAAAGTTATTTTTGAACGCTTGCTTATTTACTGGCTTTCAAATCTCGAAAAAAGCCTGGCATATTGTTGTGTATGTCAAAGAAAATGGCTACTTTTACGGCAAAAAACCAAAAAACAGGAAACAAGATGGAAAATGGTAAGAGGTTGACACGCTCCATGGGCGACAAGTGTATTGCCGGCGTGTGTGGAGGAGTGGCCCACTACTTTGGCTGGGATCCCGCCATCGTGAGATTGGTGTACTTGCTGCTCACGGTCTGCACCGCCTTTTGTGGCTTTCTCGTATATATAGTGTTGTGGGTTTGCATGCCCCAGGACTGAGGCACATGCGTGAAAGCGTCGCCGTGGCGCGGGTCACTCGTTGGTGATCAGCGCCACGGCGTAGGCTGACATGCCCTCCTCTCGTCCCGTGAAGCCGAGGCGCTCTGTCGTGGTGGCCTTTATGCTCACCTGGTCTTCGTCGCACCCCATCACGTGGGCGAGGCATGCTTTCATTGCCGGCACGTGAGGGTTTATCTTTGGCCGCTCGGCGCACACCGTGGCGTCGATGTTGCCGACCTTGTAGCCCTTTGTGGCAATGAGGTCTATGACCTTGGCGAGGATGACCTTGCTGTCCATGCCAAGCGTGGAGGCCGACGTGTCGGGGAAGTGATACCCGATGTCGCGCATGTTGGCGGCGCCGAGCAGGGCGTCGCAGATGGCGTGGATGAGCACGTCGGCGTCGCTGTGGCCCAGCAGTCCGACGGTGTGGGGTATCTCTATGCCGCCGAGGACGAGTTTTCTTCCCTCGACGAGTTTGTGGACATCATAGCCCATTCCTATTCTGAACATACGCGGAGTTGGTTTTATAAAAGTCAGGTTATTTCTTGAACAGGTCTTTCAGGCCGTCCATGTCGAACGTCAGGGTGAAGCGCAGGGTTTGGTCGAGCGGGTTCGACTTTGCCGTGGCTATGACATATCCCGCGTCGAGCTGGAAGGCGCTCATCTTGAAGCCCGCTCCCACGGTGAAATATTTTCTGTTGCCCTTGTTCTCGCTCTCGTGGTGATAGCCCGCGCGAAGCGCGAAGCGGTCGTTGTAGGTGTATTCCGCCCCGACGCTCCATTGTATCTCTTGCAGCTCCTCCTTGAATCCGCCCGGCGCGTCGCCGAAGCTCTTGAAGATGCCGGCTATGCTCGACACGTCGTAGTAGTCTTTCTGCACCCGTTGCTGGTATTCCTCCGTCGTCTCGCCCTCGTTTTGTTTAGGGTAGGTGGGCACCAGCAGCTTGTTGGCGTCCACGGCAAAGCCGATGGCGTTGTATTCGTCGAGCGGGTACTTGAGATACGCGCCCAGACGGAGGTTTGTGGGTATGAACTCGCTGTTGTCGCTTCCGCCAAAGGTTATCTTGCTGCCTATGTTGGAGATGTTAAGGCCCAGCCCGAGCTGGCACTCATGCTCCGCTATGATGGGGTTGCTCTGGTAATAGAGCGCGAGGTCGGCGGCGAAGGCCGAGCCGGGCGACGTGTCGGAAGTGTAGTCGTAGGTGAGGTCGGAATAAATCCACCTCACGGCCGCGGCGATTGAGAACTTCTCGCTGAGCATGAGGGAGTAGGCCACGTCAAGCGACATCTCGTAAGGGTTGATGGTCATGCCTGGCTCGTTGGAGCCGTGTTCGCCCATGTCGACCTCGCCAAGCGAGAAATACCTTAGCGAGCCCGACACCGCCGAGTAGTCGCCGATGCGGTAATAACCTGCGAGATAGCCGAGGTTGATGTCGTTGACGAGCTGGCGCAGCCACGGCGTGAAGTTGACGCCTATTCCGGCACGGCTTATTGCGAACGGATATTTCGCGGGGTTCCAATATTGCGAGTTGACGTCGGCGTCGGTGGCCACGCCCACGTCGCCCATGCCGCCGGCACGCGCGTCGGGCGCGATGGTTTGCGACGTCACCGAGGTGTTGATGGGGTTGAACATGTCTTTCTTCTCCTGGGCTCTCGCGGTGAGCGAGGCAACGAGCATGAGCAGACAGGCTATGTATGTTTTGAGCTTCATGATTTCCTTGTTGATATTATTGATAACGTGTTGGCGGCTCAATTATTGTTTATCACGACAAGTTTCTTCGATTTTGTCGCCATCTGGCTTCCGTCGGCTGCCAGGCGTATGCGGTATAGGTACACGCCCGTCTGCAGTCGCTGGCCACTGGCGGTGGTCAGGTTCCAGTCCACGGAGTAAGACCCGGCCTGCGTGCCGCTCTCGTGATAGGTCCAGAGCTGCGTGCCGCTCATGTCGTAGACGTCTATCGTCACGTCTACGGGGCATCCGGCAAGGCTGTGGCTCACGATGAAGGTGGTGCTTGTCGACGCAGGGTTCTTCGTCACGTCGACACTGTATATCCTTGGCTTGATTGATTTCACAACGTTGAAGCTTAACATCGCCGTCGAGCTGTTGTTCATGGTGTCCCAGGCGCGGAAACGCAAGGTGTGGGTGCCAGGCTCGAGCGTGGGCAGGGTGTAAGAAGTGGTGCCCGCTGTGTGCGACGCGAAGTCGTAGGCGAAGTTGTCGTTGAGGTCATAGGTCTTGTTGGCGTCGCCGTCGACCACGAGCTCAAGGTTGTGGCCCACGCCGTTGCCGGTGGCGTTGATGCCGCTGTCGTCGCTCAGCTGTGCGACAAAATAAGGGCTTGTGTTGACGTCGTCGCCATTGACAAACTCCGGTGAGTTGAGATAGCAGAAGATTTTTGGCCCCACGGTGTCGGTCTTCTGTATGTCGCCGTCGCCGAGCACTATGGCATCAGTGCATCCGTGGGCGATGGTGGCGAGGTCGTCGCTCTTGGCGAAGGCGAGAACCTGCCCGGAGCCTCCGTAGCTGAGGTCGTAGGGCACCACGAACGACACGTGGAACTTGCCGTTGGCCACGCTGTCGTTGCCGCTGAAAATGGTCTTCTGCCTGTCGTGGAAGGTGAACACCGTGTCCTTGATCTCCGCGCTGGCGTTGCCGTGGCAGGCTATGAGCTGCCTTGAGTCGAGCACCTGCAGGCTCACCGAGCCTTTCATGTCGGCGTGGCCCGCCACGTGTCCGGCCACTCGCGCGGTCTGTCCGGCATAGGCGCGCGCCGTGGCGCCGCCGCCCACCTTGGTGCCGTTGATGGAGTCGATGACGACGGTGCCCGTTGGCTGGTTGAGGGCTATGGCAGGGTCGCCGAGCAAGGAATATTGCAGCTTGTTGAGCGTGGGGTCGGTGCCTTGCCTTATCACCTCGTTCTTGGCGAGACGCAGCGCCTCGCCGATGGTGGTGGGCTTGCCGTCAACGGTGCTGAGCACATGCCGCATGAACGCCTTGTTCAAGACGTGGTTGTAGTTCTCATACACGGTGCGCGTGGTGCCGACCACCGCCACGGCGCCACCGGCAGGGTTGGTCATCGCCGTCACGCCGATGTTGTCTTCCACGCCGTCGAACGCCATGATGTCGCAAGCGGCGAAGACCCAAAGTGGCAGGTTCTTGTTGCTGAACGCCTTGAAGTCGTCGAGCGTCAGTATCCGCTCGTGGGCCATCTGGTTGGCGCTGCCGTGACCGTAGTAGTCCATGATGAGCGCGCCCTTGGCCTGTTGCCTCTTTATGATGTCGGTAACCTCTGGATACGAGTTTCCCGTGGCCGCTGTCACCTCGTTGTAGGCGTCCCATATCACCTTGCGCACGTTGTAGGCCGGGTGCAGGGCTTGCACGAGGTCGGCCGCCTCGTCGGCGTCGCGCATGTGAATGTTGTCGTTGCCGTCGTCGCCCATCACCATGATGGTGTTTTCCCAGTCGCCGGCGTTGCGGTTCTCAACATAGCTTATGGTCTTGTCTACCATCACCTTGGCATCCTCTTCCGAGTAGGCGGGCAGTCGGCCCACGGCCACGTCGCCCATGTCGAGCTTGCTGATCGACGACGATGTAAGGTTGGTGCCCTCGCCGTCGTCGAGATACGTGAAGAAGCCGTCGTCTACATAGCAGTTCATGGCGCTGAACGAGTCGTTGCTCTCGTAGGCAAGCAGGAAGTCGTTGGGGTTGAGGTTCTTGCACTCGGTGGTGAGCATGCGGTTGTCCCATACGCAGGGGCCGAAGAGCAAGATGTGTTTAGGCGCGTCGTTGCCTGATTGCGCGCGATCGTACAGCATCTTTACGTATCTGCGGTAAGCGTTGGCGTCGGGCGTGCCGCTTGAGAACTCGTTGTACAGCTCGTCGGCAGCCACTATCCTCACGCGCATGGCGTCGTGCTCCTCGTGGAACCGCGCGAGCCGCTCAGCCTGCGCGAGCCACTTTCGCGACGCGGGTATTATTATCACCATGTCGGTCTCCTTGTCGGCGTGCAGGTCTTGGTTGGCCACCCTGCCAGCGTATTCCGGCACGGGGAAGGCGCCTTTGAGGTCGGGCGCGGCCGCGTGCTTGTTCCATGCCGCCGACACGTAGTCGAGCCGCATCGGTCCGCCCGACAGCACGGTGAGCCTTACCGTGTCGGTCCTCGTCGCGCTCACGGGCACGGCGTAAGTGTCGCTGGCCACGCCGCCGTGGTCGTGTTGGCTGCCTGTCGACACGCTGAGCGTGCCCGTCGCCTTGCCGTTGACGCTGACCTGCGTGGTGGTGTTGGTGCCAGCCGACACGCGCACGGTGAACCGTCCCATTGTGGCGCCCTCGGGATGCGCGAGCGTCACCGTCTGGCTCTGACCCACGCTCACGGGCGTGGTGTCGAAGAGGTCGCGGCCGCCGGGATACCAGCTGTAGCCGTCTTCCTCGTGCAGGCTGTGGCAGAAGTCGGGCGAGGGATAGAATGAGTCTATGAACGTCGCGGAGTCCACGCTCGCGGGCTCGGCGTCGCCCTCGGTGATGAAATAATAGCCGTAGTCAGAATAAGGATTGCGGGTGCGTTGCCGGGCGTCGTCGCCGCTCCAGCTCACGGGACCCTTGGCATAAAACAATCGCTTGCCGTTCACCGTGCACGTGGCAACCTCGTGCAGGTCGTCGGTGGCGGCGAGCTTGGAGCCGTCGAGCACCTCGTCTTGCAGGTTGCCGCCATAGCCATAGACGCGCACGCGGTTCAAGTCGCTGAAGCCGGCCCGGCTCACGAGGCTCCTTGATAGCTCGTAAACGCCCGATGCCGGCACGCGTATCTTGACCCACCTGCCGCTTGCCAATACCGAGTGGTCGGCGTAGCGCGCGGCTTGCGGCGCGCGGCCCATGCCGGCTTTCGCGCGCGAGGTGGCCTTGGCCCTTTTGCTGTCTACCCTGAGCATGAAGCTCACGAGAAACCGGTACTTGCCATCGCGCTTGACGATGGGGCAGAAGCTCATGCGCAGCATGGGCTGCTTGCGGTCGGTCACCACGCCAAGCGTCACCGAGGGCAACGCCGGAGGCTCTGTGCCACCCAACGCGCGATAACGCTCAAGGTCGAGCGCCGACATGTCGATAAACTCCGGGTAGAGTATCGTGGCGGTGTAAACGGAGTCGCCGTAGCTGGCGGGCAACGGCATGGTGTAGGCAAACGATGGCATGACGCTGTCTATGCTCACCTGGTCGGAGGTGAGGTTGAAGAATCGCTGGGCGTGGGCGGGCAGTGCCGCGCACGCCAGCAAAAGAAGTGAGAGAAGGCTGATGAGCCTTGTCATGATAATGCGTCTTGTCATTTTGCCATGTCTTGCCACTATGCTATGTCTTGCGATAATAAAGTCACTTACTTGCACCTGCACTCCAGCACCTTGCGCTCCTCGACCCATCCTTCGAGCAAGTCGCCTATGTGCACTGGGCCCACACCGGCAGGCGTGCCGGTGAAGATGAGGTCGCCCGTCTTCAGCGTGAAATACTTGCTCACGTAGGCCACGATGTCGTCCACGCCCCACGTCATGTCGCAGGCGCAGCCCTCTTGTGCCGTTGAGCCATTCACGTTGAGGTGGAAGCGCAGCCGCCCTACGTCGGGCAGCAAGTCCTTTGGCACCCAGTCGCCAATGGTCGCGGCCCCGTCGAAGCTCTTTGCCATGTCCCACGGTTGCCCATTCTCGGAGAGCTTGCGTTGCAGCTCGCGGGCGGTGAAGTCGATGCCGAGCGTCACCGCGTCGTAATAGCGGTGGGCGAAGCGCGTGGGCACGGTCTTGCCCAGCTTGCACACCCTCACCACGAGTTCCGCCTCATAGTCTATGCGCCCCAGGTCGTCGGGGATGAAAAATGGCTTGCCGTTCTTCTGGAGGCTGGAGTCGGCCTTGAGAAATATCACGGGGTTGTCTGCTTTCAATAACGTGTCTTTCAGCTCTTTATTGTGTTCGGGATAGTTCATTCCCACGCAAAATATCTTCATCTCTACAATGGGTTATAATATATATGTGTAAATTATCTTTTGCAAAGATAGCGCAAACCGAGGGCAATACAAAATAAAAGTCGAAAAGACTTTTATTTTTATTGCCGAGGCGCCGCCTATCTTATGTAGAGATAGCGCGAAACAGCAAGAAAAACGCCACGCCGCCACGCCGAAATCATAAAAGGCTTAAAAAATGGGCAAGGCTATGTCATGGATAGAAAAAGATTTATTATCTTTGCGGCATGAACAAGCAACGAAAGGATATATTGTTGGAAGAACGGGGAAAGTTCAGCCTTGACACGGCCAAGCTCATTATTGGTGGTGTCATTCTTGCTGGAATAATGCGCACAGACGTTTCTCCTGAATGTCGGCGTTTATAGTGACGCATTTGCCGACATCCGATAGCAAGTAATTATCTTTATACAAACCATAACACGAAAATGAAAAGAATCGTTTTAATCCGCCACGGCGAGAGCCAGTGGAATCTTGAGAACCGTTTCACAGGTTGGACCAATGTTGACCTCACCGAGAAGGGCAAGCAGGAAGCCCTCGACGCAGGTAAGCTGATGAAGGAGAAAGGCTTCCATTTCGAGATTGCCTACACTTCTTACCTGAAGCGTGCCGTAAAGACCTTGAACAACGTGCTTGACGCAATGGACGAGGATTGGATTCCCGTGGTTAAGACATGGCGCCTCAATGAGAAGCACTATGGCGCCCTGCAGGGCCTGAACAAGAAGGAGACCGCACAGAAGTATGGTGACGAGCAGGTGCTGCTCTGGCGTCGCAGCTTCGACGTGGAGCCTCACGACCTCGCTGCCGACGGCACGGGCTCAGCTCTCGCTGATCCTCGCTATGCCAAGGTGCCTACACAGTATCTTCCTAAGACAGAGAGCCTCAAGGACTGCATCGCTCGCGTGATGCCTTTCTGGGAGTGCGAGATCTTCCCGAAGCTCAAGGAGGTGGACAACATCATCGTGGCCGCTCACGGCAACTCACTCCGCGGCATCGTGAAGCACCTCAAGGGCATCTCCGACAAGGACATCTCTGGCCTTAACATCCCAACAGCTACTCCTTACGTGTTCGAGTTCGACGACGACCTCAACCTCGTAAACGACTATTATCTTGGCGACGCAGCCGCCATCGCTGCCAAGGCCGCTGCCGTGGCTAACCAGGGCAAGGCATAAGCCAGCGTAACAACAAGACATAAAAAAAAAATGGAGTGCCAACGAGCAAGTTGGCACTCCATTTTTTTATTGGCTATGTAACGAATGGTGTGGGTAAAACAAATCACAGGCTTTTCAAGAAGCTCTCCACGGCATCCACGATCTTGCCAATGCCGCTTGCCGTGGTGCTGTCGGTGTTTTGCCGTATCTCCTTTTTTATCTCCTGGCCGACCTCGTGGCTCACTTTCTTGGCCACGCTCTTTCCCACCTTGCTGCCTATCGACACCACGCTGTCGGACACCTGCGACGCTATGTCGTTGTCGGCATCGTTGTCGGTAGACGTCGCGTCATCGTTGTTGTCGTTGACTACTGACGATTGGTCGGAGACGGCACTGTCGCCATTCACTATCTTCGAGATGGCCTTGGCAATGTCGTCCTCGTCGGTGGTGAACACCTTGCCGAAGATGCCAAGCGACGTGCGCACGCTCTTTGAGCCGGACCCCGCCTCGCTGTCAGAGTCGGGCAGGTCTATGGTCGTGGTCGACCAGAAGAGGTAGTTGTGGTATTGCAGCATGTTGTCGATGGCGGCGTTGACCATTGGCGTGGCAAAGGCCTTGAGCATGGCCGTGCCGAAAGTCTTGAAGGGGTCTTCGTTGTCGGGCGTGCTGCTGGTGAGCCCTTTCTCTATGCCGTTGGTCACGTTCTCCTTGATGGCCCGCCTGTGCTCGTCGCGCGACGGGTTGGCCACGGCCATGATTATCAGCAATGCCATCGCGGCCGCGCCAATCCATGTCCAAACCTTCATGGTCTTCTTGTCGGCGTGGGGGGCTTGGCCGTTGGCTGACGGGTCTTGTGGAGTGCCCAGGCCCGATTGGGCGTCGCCCGCGCCATCTTGTGTGCCAGGCATTGGCGGTGGGGTAGAGGTGGCGTTGGCGCCATTGCCAGTCGTGGCGTTGAAGAGCGTCTTTAGCTCTTCCACTTGCCATGCCGGAGTCCATTGTGCCATGCCCTCAGCCCAGACGAGCGTGGAGGCGTCGATGTGGCGTTGACGCAGTTCCTCGATGGTGTAAGGACCCTGTTGCGTGTCATTGACGATAATAAAATAGTTCATGTCGTATATTCCTGTTTAATGATACTGTTATGCTGTCGCATTGTCTTAATGTGCGCAAAGTTATACATTTCTGCCTTATGCGCCAACTTTCCTCATGTTTTTTGTCGTTGATGGCGAATATTGTGCACCTATATAATAAAATGTGCATAGTGTTGGCATGCAATATACACGTGAAGGGCAGAATACGCACCGAGTGCAAACGATTGCGCAGGCAGTTGGCTTTATTTTTTATGATATAAATCAATAGATGTTGGAAATATGAAGTATTTTTGCATTAGAAAACAAAACTAACGACAAATAATGTATTTTCGGTTTAACGTAGACTTTCATACAAGCTTCGGTGAGGATGTAGTGCTGAATCTTGTAAGCGGCGTTTGTAAGGACACGCCGCAATCTAAGTTCCACATGATGACCCAAGATGGCATCAGATGGACTTGCGAGTTGAACATTCATGCCACCGATGCCCTCGTTTATTATTATGACGTGGAGCGTCAAGGCAATACGGTATGCCACGAGTGGACGACCGTGATGCACACCTTAGAGCTGAACGCGGCGATGGGCAACCATTATACCGTGTACGACAAATGGCACGACATTCCCGAAGACTCCTACTTGTACAGTTCGGCGTTTACCGATTGCATTCGCGACAGCCACATGGAGCGGCCAGCCAAGACCACGTTTGGTCGCACGGTGCGCCTCGCGGTAAGGGCTCCGCAGCTGAACAATGCCAAGCTCGCCATCGTGGGCGAGGCCGACGCGCTGGGTAACTGGGAGGCGGTCAAGGCCCGGTCCATGAAGCAGCACGCTTACAACGAGTGGGTCGTCGACCTCGACGCGGCATGGTTCGCCGACGACAAGATAGAGTTCAAGTTCGTGGCGGTGAGCGATGAAGACCCCACCGACACGATCTGGGAGGAAGGCTACAACCGCGTGGTGACGCTGCCCGCGCTTGGCGAAGGCGACGTGGTGGCCTATGACCTCGACCAAGCCTTCTTCGCCATCTACAACACCAAGGTGGCAGGCACGCTCGTGCCCGTGTTCTCGCTGCGCACGAAGGAATCGTTTGGCGTGGGCGACTTCGGCGACTTGCGACAGATGGTCGACTTCATGTGCGCCACAGGACAGAAGGTGCTGCAGGTGCTGCCCATCAACGACTCTACCATTACCCACACCTGGACCGACTCTTACCCATACTCCTGCATCAGCATATTCGCCATACATCCACAATACGCCTGCCTGCACAAGCTGCCATTGCTTGACGACAAGGGCAAGAGGGAGAAATATGAGAAGGAGCGTCGCGAGCTCAATGCCCTGCCGCAGATAGACTATGAGCGCGTGAACAACGCCAAGCTGGCCTACCTGCATGACCTGTATGCGCAGGAGGGCGCCAAGACCCTCGGCACGCATGCCTTCAAGGAGTTTTTCAAGGAAAATGCGCAGTGGCTCGTGCCATACGCGCAGTATTGCACGCTCAGAGACGAGTATGGCACGGCTGACTTCACGATGTGGAAAGACCACAACCTGTGGGATGAGGCCGACCGCAAGCGACTATCGGAGCCGCGCACGAAGGAATACAAGGCCGTGGCCTTCTGGTATTATGTGCAGTTCGTGCTCGGCGAGCAGATGAAGGCCGTGCACGAGTACGCGCGCCAGCACCACGTCATACTGAAGGGCGACATACCTATCGGCGTGAACCGCTATAGTTGCGACGTGTGGACAGAGCCACGCTACTTCAACCTCAACGGCCAGGCAGGCGCGCCTCCTGACTCGTTCTCGACAAACGGACAGACCTGGGGATTCCCGACCTACAACTGGGACGAGATGATAAAAGACGGTTGCCAATGGTGGGTGCACAGGTTTGGCAACATGGCAAAATATTTCGACGCTTACCGCATTGACCACGTGCTCGGCTTCTTCCGCATCTGGGAGATACCAATAGATGCCGTGCACGGACTCTTGGGACAGTTCGCACCGGCTCTCGGCATGACAGCCGACGAGATACGCGGATATGGTCTCAACTTCCAGGAGGAGCGTTTCACCGAGCCGTTTATCACCGACTGGGTGCTCGACAGGGTGTTCAAGGAACGCGCGGCGGAGGTCAGGGACAAGTATCTTGACCGCATCGACAGCGAACGCTATAAGATGAAACCAGAATACGACACGCAGAAGAAGATACAGAAACTCTTCGAGAACGTCACCGACGAGAATGAGCTCAACTTCCGCGACGGGCTCTACTCGCTCATCAGCGACGTGCTCTTCGTGCGCGACCGCAACGACAAGGGCAAGTTCCACCCACGCATTTCGGTGCAGTTCGACTTCATCTACGAGAGCCTGTACGACAACGACAAGGCTGCCTTCAACCGCCTGTACAACGACTACTTCTATCGCCGCAACAACCAGTTCTGGTATGGCGAGGCCATGAAGAAATTGCCTGTCGTAGTGCAAGCCACGCGCATGCTCGTGTGCGCCGAGGACCTCGGCATGGTGCCCGACTGCGTGCCATGGGTGATGAATCAGCTGCGTATTCTCTCGCTGGAGATTCAATCCATGCCGAAAGACCCGCATGTGCGCTTCGGCCACCTCTCGCGCAACCCTTACCGCTCGGTGTGCACCTTCTCAACCCACGACATGCCGACGCTCAGGCAGTGGTGGGACGAGGACTGGGATCGCACCCAGGCATACTACAATACCATGCTCTATCGCCAGGGCGCCGCGCCACACCCACTGCCGGGATGGCTCGCTCGCGACATCATATCAAGACAGCTCACCTCGCCATCCATGCTCTGCGTGCTCAGCATTCAAGACTGGCTCGCCATGGACGAGAAGTTGCGCCTTGCCGATGCCGACAAGGAGCGCATCAACGTGCCGGCAATAGTGCCTTACTATTGGAGGTACAGGATGCACCTCAACATAGAGGACCTCATGGCCAACAAGGGCTTCGCGCAAAACATCAAGGATCTCATACAGGAAAGCGGGAGATAAACCTACATTAATTATATACAAAACTAACTCATGAGAAAATCATTTTTACTTACCGCCCTCGCGCTGTTGCTTTCCGTCACGGCTTTTGGGCAAACCGTGAAGTCGCCAAACGGCAACGTCTCGGTATCGTTCTCACTGACTGGAAACGGTGTGCCAACCTACGAGATGTCGTATAAGGGCAAACCTGTGGTGAAACCGTCACACCTCGGCTTGGAGCTTGCCAAGGACAAGCACGCCTCGAAAGGCAAGAAGGAGACGTCGCTGATGGATGGCTTCAAGGAGCTGGACAGCCAAGTGTCGTCGTTCGACGAGACGTGGACGCCGGTATGGGGACAGTATGGCAAGATACGCAACAACTACAACGAGATGGCCGTGAACCTCTTCCAGCCGTCTTCTAACAGGAAGATAACCATCCGTTTCCGCGTTTATAACATTGGCATGGGCCTGCGCTACGAGTTCCCGGCACAGAAAGACCTGGTGTATTTCGTCATCAAGGAAGAGCACACGCAGTTTGCCATGACGGGCGACCACACGGCGTGGTGGCTGCCAGGCGACTACGACACCCAGGAGCAGGAAACGACAGAAAGCAAACTGTCGGAGATTCGCTCGAAGCTACACGACGCCGTCAACTGGCGCAATTCTTCAGTGGCCGTGTTCTCGCCAACAGGAGTGCAGACGGCCTTGCAGATGAAGACCAAGGACGGGCTCTACATCAACATCCACGAGGCGGCGTGCATCAACTACGCCACGATGCACCTCAACCTCGACGACAAAAACATGATTTTCGAGAGCTGGCTCACTCCTGACGCCACGGGCAACAAGGGTTACATGCAGACCCCGTGCAACACGCCTTGGCGCACGGTGGCCGTCAGCGACGACGCGCGCGACATGCTCGGCGATGCCAACAGCTTGATTTACAACCTCAACGAGCCTTGTAAGATAGAAGACACTTCATGGATTCACCCAACCAAATATTGCGGTGTATGGTGGGAGATGATTACCGGCCACAAGACATGGAGCTATACCGACGACTATCCTTCGGTGAAGCTCGGTCTCACCGACTACGCCAAGTCTAAGCCCAACGGCAAACATGGCGCCACCAACGAGGAGGTGCGCAAGTATATCGACTTCGCGGCCGCCAACGGCCTCTCTGAGGTGCTCGTAGAGGGATGGAACGAAGGTTGGGAAGACTGGTCGGGCCACAGCAAGGACTATGTGTTCGACTTCCTCACTCCTTATCCAGACTTCGACATCAAGGCGCTCAACGAGTATGCCCACAGCAAGGGCGTGAAGCTCATGATGCACCACGAGACTTCTTCCAGCGTCATAAACTATGAGCGTCACCTTGAGGACGCTTACAATCTCATGAACAAGTATGGCTACGATGCCGTGAAGAGCGGTTACGTGGGCGACATCATACCTCGTGGCGACTATCATTTCTCTCAGGGGATGAACAACCACTACCTGCGTTGCGTCACCGAGGCCGCAAAGCACCACATCATGGTCAACGCGCATGAGGCTACGCGCCCGACAGGAATCGCACGCACATGGCCAAACTGGATCGGCAACGAGAGCGCGCGTGGCACTGAGTATGAGGCGTTCAGCGGAAGCCGTCCTGACCACACCGTAATCCTGCCTTTCACGCGCTTGCAGGGCGGACCGATGGACTATACACCGGGAATACTTGAGACGCAGCTCAACACGTGGAGCAAGAACAAGAACTATGTGCACACCACTCTCGTGGGACAGCTCGCGCTCTACCTCGTCATGTGGGGACCTATTCAGATGGCGGCTGACCTGCCAGAGAACTATGCCAAGTATATGGACGCGTTCCAGTTTATAAAGGACGTGGCTGCCGACTGGTCTGACAGTAAGTACATCGAGGCGGAACCTGCACGCTACATCACCGTGGCACGTAAGGCAAAGGGCACCGACAACTGGTTTGTGGCAGGAAAGTGCAACGAGGACGGACACAACAGCACCGTCAAGTTCGACTTCCTCGACAAGGGACGCAAGTATGAGGCGACCATCTACGCCGACGCTAAGAACGCTTCTTTCGACAAGAATCCTAAGGCTTATGTCATCACGAAGCGTAAGATCAAGAAGGGCGACGTGCTGAAGTTTACTCAGGCTCCTGGTGGTGGTTTCGCGGTATCAGTGAAAGCTCTCTGATTTGACGACATTATCTCATAGCCGCGAATTTGTCCGAAATTCGCGGCTATATTGTTTTAATCCATTCAAAGCTAAAAAACAAGAAACATGATTTTGAGAAACCTTTTGGTCTCGGCCTTATTCCTCCCCTCTTCCTTGCTTGCCTCGGCGCAAGATTTCAACTTCGACGAGATTAACTATTCGCCGGCACGCACCGTCTTCAAGCTCTTCGCCCCTGGCAAGGCGAAAAACGTAGTGCTCAATGTGTATGCCAAGGGCGACGTGGCCGTTGACCCGAAGCCTGTGGTCAAGAAACGCATGAGGCGGTTGGGCGACAATCTCTGGACCGTGGAACTTAAAGGCGACCAAAAAGGGAAATTCTATACGTTCAACATCGGAAAAGGCGAGACTCCAGGTGTGTTCGCCAAGGCGGTGGGAGTGAACGGCAAGAGGGGAGCCATAATCGACATGGACACAACCGACCCAAAGGGTTGGACTGATGACCATGTGCTCGCAACGAAAAACCTCGCCGACATTGTCATCTATGAGATGCACCATCGCGACTTCTCCATTGAGCCGACATCCGGGTTCCGCAACAAGGGCAAGTTTCTCGCGCTTACTGAACAAAAGGCTATCGACTATCTTAAACGGTTGGGTATCAACGCCGTGCATATCTTGCCGTCGTTCGACTATGCTTCTGTAGATGAGGTCAAACTCGACAAGCCGCAGTACAACTGGGGTTATGACCCTCTAAACTATAATGTGCCGGAAGGCAGCTACAGTTCAAACCCTTACGACCCTGCCACTCGCGTGCGCGAGTTCAAGGAGATGGTGCAGGCTCTTCATAAGGCTGGCATTCGCGTGATTCTCGATGTCGTGTACAACCACACGCTCGACCTCGACAACAGCAACTTCCAACGCACGTTCCCTGACTATTTCTATCGTTTCTGTCAGGATGGCAAACCAAGCAATGGCTCGGGATGCGGTAACGAGACGGCATCGGAGAAGCCCATGATGAGGCAGTTCATGTTGCAAAGCGTCAAATATTGGGTCTCGGAGTATCATGTTGATGGCTTCCGCTTCGACCTCATGGGCGTGCATGACATAGAGACGATGAACGACATTCGCAAGGAGCTCGCGGCTATCAATCCCAACGTCTTCGTTTATGGTGAGGGATGGAGCGCTGGCCAGTGTGCTTATCCTGCCAGGGAACTTGCGGTTAAGGCATACATGAGGCGGATGCCTGGAGTTGCGGCTTTCTGTGATGACATGCGCGACGCGTTGCGTGGCCCGTTCAGCGACGACAAGAAGGGCGCGTTCCTTGCTGGAATAGCTGGGTCGGAAGAAAGCCTGAAGGCCGGAATAGCCGGAATGATCGCGCATCCGCAGGTCGACTATTCCAAGGTGAATTATTCCAAGGAACCGTGGGCCCTGCAGCCTACACAGTGTATTAATTATGTGAGTTGCCATGATGACTTGTGCCTCGTGGATCGCCTCAAGGCTTCCGTGCCAGGCATAACCACCGATGAGCTTGTCCGTCTCGACGAGTTGGCACAGACGGCGGTATTCACGTCGCAGGGCGTGCCGTTCATGCTGAGCGGTGAGGAGATGCTGCGCGACAAGAAGGGTGTGCACAACAGTTACAACTCGCCCGACAGCATCAATGAGCTTCGTTGGGAGAACCTCAAGCGTTATCCCCAGGTGTTCAGCTATTATGAGGGCTTGATATCTTTGCGCCGTAATCATCCAGCGTTCCGATTAGGCAATGCCGACCTCGTGCGTCAGCATCTTGAGTTCCTGCCATCCGACGATTGTTTTGTCGCCTTTCGCTTGACTGGCAATGCCGGTGGAGACACATGGCGAAACATTATTGTGGCGCTCAATGCCAACAAGCAGCCACGCTCGATTACCATTCCCGATGGCCAATACACTGTGGTGTGCCGTGATGGTATAATCAACGAGTCTGGCCTCGACACTATTAAAGGTTCGCAGATTACGGTGCCTGCCCAGTCGGCAATCATCATCCATGATTGACGGCTTGTCAGCACGCGTCACTTGCCTCCGGTGTTCATCCAGCCTCTGGTGTTCATCCAGCCTCCGGTGTTCATCCAGCCTCCGGTACCCCATCTTGCCTTTTGTGCACATTCTGCCCATCCGTCTATAATAGTCTATCCCGTCTATAATAGTCTATCTTGTCTATAAATGTCTATAAGTGTCTATAATAGTCCATCTCCATCTAAAAAACCGCCTATCCCCTTGATTTACGTCAATTATCCATCATTTTTGAAAAATAATCGCTAAAACATTT